>Ga0194126_10002202_pt1 | contig 31869 bp, 29 predicted proteins | sample TA2KigC150mmetaG_FD_148641 | JGI IMG/M metagenome (GOLD analysis project Ga0194126, IMG submission 148641) | Freshwater microbial communities from Lake Tanganyika, Tanzania - TA2015035 Kigoma Deep Cast 150m | ecosystem: Environmental > Aquatic > Freshwater > Lake | place: Tanzania: Lake... | reverse complement strand
CTGGCTGGCGAGAGGGGGCTGAACGTGTATCACCGAGAAGGTGCGGGCGCTCTACCAAAGGCCTAAGCCTGGCGATCTCTACGACCTTTACTTCATCTTCACCCAGCCAGCCCTGACCTATCACCCCGAAGTCATCAACGACTTGGTGCCGGTCAAATTCAAGCTGGTGGCTGGTGGCTGGCGGCGCGTGGATCTCTTCCAACATACCGAGGAGATCGCGGCCCTGTGGGACGCCCATCTGACCGGAGTCGCGCCGGGCGAATGTCCGGCCGTCGCCGACGCGGTGGATCTGGTGAGCCGCAAGCTGCGTTTCTTGCGCTAACGCCAACCAGCGCCGTCAATCTGCCCCCCGGCATCCCGATCGCATGGCTGATGGCAGACGTACCCATTTCGCCCGCAGCGGCGGCGCTGCCCACGGACGATATCCGCTGCATCGCGGCGCGGAGTTGAGCGCGGCCTCGTGAACTTCTGGATACGAAAGTTGCCTTTGTCGGCCACATAGAGATACCCGGCCGGGTCAACCGCAAGGAACTCCGGCGCGGAAAACTCACCCTCGCCGCTTCCTGCGCTGCCCCACCCGGTCACAAACCCACCATCGGCAGTGAGCTTCTGAATGCGGTTGTGCCCCGTATCTGCGACATAGATGTTGCCGGCAGGGTCTACTGCGACCCCACCCGGCCCGTCAAAACCAAAAGTGATTCTTGGCAGAAGCCTCAAGCCCCACATGGCGACGAACCGGTACGCCTCGGCGCCCGGCGCCAGCGAGATGCCCGATCCGGTGACGCGGTGTGCGGGCCCCGACGGCGCATCTCCCTGGGGCAGGGGCGCGGCAACGCCGTGCAGATTACCGGCCAAGACCAACGCCGAGATCAAGATCAGTGAGAGCAGGCCCAAAACGTGTTTGCGATGAACCGGGGAATGCGCGCTCATGGGAGACCTCCTTGTCGTACCCAACAAAAAAGCAGCCCCAACACGCCGAAAAGCTGGGGCTCAGACGGGGCTGCAAGGTGAGCAATATACAGTTGAGACTGACCCAACTCACCGCACGACGAAAGCGAGCAGAAGGCCAAATACTGCGTTCACTCTACCAGAATTTGACCCGTTTGTCAATCCCTTCGCCAAAAGTAACTTCGTAACAATTCCAAGCGGCCGTTGGGGCCACCAGACGGTCAAGGCGGCGTCTGGGTACTTCATCAACCCCACGCCGAGGATGCCATACCGCAACATCCGCCGCGACCGGATCATCCTGGTGGGCGTCTCGATGGGCGGCTACGGAACCTGGCGTCTGGGGGCTTCGAAGCCGGACACCTTCCGGGCGTTAGTCGTCCTGGCTGGCGTGGTTCGATCCGAGACCCTCCAGGCCGCGGACGCGCTGCGCGATCAGAACATCTTCGTGGTCCACAGCGCGTCCGACAGCGCGGTCTCGGTTGCCGGCGCGCGGCAGATGGTCGAAAAGCTGAAGGGCCTGAACGCCAACGTGACCTACATCGAGAGTCCCGGCATGGGCCACGGAGGCGATCTCCCCGATGACCTGGCGGCGCAGCTCCTGGCCTGGATCAAGCAGTACGGCGATTGAAAACGCAAGAGGAGGGTACCCATGATGCGCACTGGGGTGAGTCTTGTCCTGCTGGGAACCGTGCTCACGCTGCTGGCAGGCTGCTCGCCAGCCGCCAGCATTGCGCCGCCCGAGGTCGCTGACACCTGGCAGCCGCCGGAGGGGGTCGAAGCGACGCCGCCGATCTCCTGCGCCGAAATCGGGGGCTTGTTCGCCTATGACGTCGCGGCGCCGCTGGATATCCGGGAGGAAAAGCGCTGGCGCGACGGCGGGGTGACGGTCATTGACTTCAACTACGCCAGCCCGCGGGGCGGCCGAGTGCCCGCCACCCTTGTCCTCCCCGACGGCGCCGGGGCGTTCGCGGGCCTGGTCTTCATGCACGGCCACGGAGGGTATCGCCGGAGCTTGCTCGCGAGTGCTGAAACGTATGCCAGGTTCGGCGCTGTTGGCATCCTGATCAGCGCCCCTTCCAACCGTCCCGAGCACGACAACTATCTGCCGATCTTCTTCCGAGGGGAGCCGGACAGCCGCGAACAGATCCAGCTCATCATTGATCTGCGCCGTGCAGTGGATATCCTCCTGGCCCGATCTGAAGTTGACCCACAACGGCTGGGATATATCGGCTCCAGCTACGGCGGCGCGATGGGCGGCCTCCTGGCCAGCGTGGAAAGCCGCATCAAGGCGTATGCGCTCGAGTCCGGCGACGGCGGCCTGGTGACGCACTTCAGCGGGGCCATGATCATGGGGCAGCCCGAGAAAGTGCGCCGGGAGTGGCTGGCCGCGATGTGGCCGATCGAACCAATCCACTATGTGGGCTGCGCCGCGCCGGCTGCGCTGCTGTTCCAGAACGGCACGCTTGATGAGATGGTCGCTCCCGCTGACGCGCTCCGCTACCAGCAGGCGGGCAGCCAGCCGAAAACGATCCGCTGGTATATCGCCGACCACGGCCTGAACTGGGAGGCCTATCAGGAGCAGGCGGAGTGGCTCAAAGAGACCATCGGCATCGCGGGCCGCCAACTCGCATTCCCGTTTGGCCTGCGGGTCGCACTGATCATCTGGGCGGTTCTGATCGTGTTGAGCCTGATCCTGTTGGCCGTGCTGCTGTGGCGTAGGCCGCGCGTGCCGTTCGGCGCCCGCCTGCTCTGGCTGCTGGCAACTATCTTTCTCGGGCCGGTGGGACTGGCCGCTTGCTGGCTTTCAGGCCGCTGGCCCGGCAGCGCCGAGGAATCCACCAAACTAATATCGCCTGTCCGCCGCGCGCTCGGCTCGACCGCCTGGGCCGTCGCCGGAAACCTGTGCGGCGTCATGGTCTATCTGGGGTTGATCATATATGTCTTCATTCCGCAGCTCCACAGCAATCTCATCTTGCCGACCGCAGTGATGGTGCTGTTGGCGTTTTGCGTGGGCCGCCTGATCTACGTTGCGACCAGGTGGTTCTCTCGATCCGATGCGCGCTTTCTGGCCTCCTTCCGCCGTCCCTGGTATGTGGAAGCGGTCTCCGTTTGTCTGATTCTGGCGGGCGCAGTGCCCATCTTCGTGGTATCGGAAAGGATCTTCAGACGTTGGTTGGGTGCTTTCGTCCTTGACCTGTCCTATCCCCCTCTGTGGGGCGGCCTGATTCTGGCCGGGCTGGCCGGCGCGTTGGTAGCCTATCCGTTCCACTGGTGGTTGATCCGCCGCGGCGTGATCCGCTGGGGTTGAGCCTTCTCCTTCCCATCCTGGCGCGTCGCGACCGAGTGCGGTATAATCGCGCCCGGAGACCGCGCGATGCCGAACCCCATTCTTGCCACGAAACTGTTCCTGCCCCCGCGCCGGCCCGGCCTGGTGACGCGGCCCGATCTGCTGGCGCGGCTCGACGCCGGTTTGGAGCGCCGCCTGACGTTGCTCTCGGCGCCGGCGGGGACGGGCAAGACCACGCTATTGAGCGACTGGCTGGCGCAGCCTGGTGGCCCCGGCGGGACTGCGGCCGCGCCCGCGCCGCGCGTCGGCTGGCTGGCGCTGGATGCCGGCGACAACGATCTGCCGCGCTTCTTGGCCTATCTCGTCGCGGCGCTCCGGCTCGGCCCTGAGCTGCGCGCGCTGCTCAACGCGCCCCAACTCCCCGCCATCGAGTCTTTCCTCACGCTGTCCATCAACGAGCTGGCCGATCGGCCGGGCCGGACGGTGCTGGCGCTGGACGATTATCAGGTCATCACCTCCCAGGCAGTCCACGATGCGCTGGCGTTTTTGCTCGATCACCAGCCCGCTTCCCTCCATCTGGTGATCGCCAGCCGGATTGACCCGCCGCTGCCGCTGGCGCGGCTGCGCGCCCGCGGCCAGATCAGCGAGCTGCGCATCGCCGACCTTCGTTTCACACCCGCGCAGGCCGCCGACTTCCTGCAGCGATTGATGGGCGTGCCGATAAGCCAGGCGCAGGCGGCCTCACTCAACGACCGCGTCGAGGGCTGGGCCGCGGGCTTGCAGTTGGCCGGGCTGTCGTTGCGCGACCGCTCCCCGCTCGGCCTGGAGCGTTTCATCGCCGGTTTCTCCGGCCGCCAGCATTTCGTGTTCGACTACCTGGCCGACGAGGTGCTGAGCCGGCAGACGCCCGAAGTGCAAACCTTTCTCCAGCGCACCGCCATCCTCGACCGGTTGTGCGGGCCGCTGTGTGACGCGGTGATCGGAATCAACGAATCTACGAATCAGCGAATCGGCGAATCACGCAGCACGCCATTCACCGATTCGCCATTCGCTGATTCGCAGTCCCTCCTCGAACATCTCGACCACGCCAACCTCTTCCTGGTGCCGCTGGACGACGAGCAGCGGTGGTATCGCTATCACCATCTCTTCCGCGAGCTGCTGTTGGCGCGGCTGGCTGAGGCCGGGCCGGAGGTCGCAGTCGAGCTACACCGCCGCGCCGGGCGTTGGCTGGGACAAAACGGCTTCCTGTCCGAGGCGATGGCGCACGGGCTGGCGGCCGGCGACCATCTCTACGTCGCCGAAGCCATCGAGCAGGCGTTCCGCGGGATGACGGGGTGGACTGACATCGGCTACGGCAGGTTCCTGCGCTGGATCGCGGCGCTGCCGCCGGAGCTGGTGAAGCCGCGCTGGATGCTGCGGCTGCTGGCGACACGGATGATGTATGTCCACGGCGACACGCACGCCGCGCTGGATGCGCTGGCCGAGCTGGAAACCGATCTGCGCACTGCGTCCGATGCGGCCGCGCAGGCTGTCCTGGCGCTGATCCCCACCGACCGCGCGAGCTATGCGCTCCTGCGCGGAGAGCTGGCCGCGGCCGTGGCGTTTGGCCGCCGGTTGCTGGCCGATCTGTCTCCCGACAATCACATCGGCCGGGCGCGGGCGTTGGCGGTGGCGGCGATGGCTGAGCTACGCCAGGGCCAGGTCGCCGCGGCGGACGCCGATTTTGCCCAGGCGGTCGAGGAAGCCGAGCACTCGCAGGCCCCGTTTGTGGCGATCCCGTTCCTGTGCAGCCAGGCCGAGATCAAGCTGATCCAGGGACGGCTCCACGAAGCGCGCGAGCTGAATCAGCGCGCCCTGGAACTGAGCCAGGCTGGGGGTCGCGACCTGCCGGTCGGCGGTTTTGGGCACGTGGGCCTCGCCAAACTCCTCTACGAACGGAACGACCTGGCCGCGGCGGCCGAAAGCGCCTGCATGGGACTGAATCGGCTGAGCCAGGGCGGGATCACCGAGGCGTTCGGCGCGGGCCACGGCGTGCTGGCGCTGATCCAGCAGGCCAGCGGCGACGCGGCCGCGGCCTCCGCCAGCGCCGGCATGGCCCTACACCTGGCGCAGGCCAGCGGCCTGGCGCGGCCGATCTCCGAGGCCGGCGCATATCGGGCCAGGGTTTGGCTGGCGCAGGGGCAGATCGCGCGCGCGGCCGCCTGGCCCGCCGAGCTGGCGCGGCTGGACGCGGGCGAGACGCTGCGGGAATTCGAGGAGTTGACCGTGGCGCGCATCCTGTTGGCGCAAGGCCAGGCCAGGCAGGCACTCGCCTTGCTGCAACGTCTGGAAACGGCGGCCCGAGCCGCCGGCCGCCTGGGCCGCAGCCTGGAGGCGTTGGCGCTGCGCAGCCTGGCCCTGGCCGCAGCGAACGAACCCGCGGCTGCGCTCGCCGCGCTGGAAGCTGCCCTGCAGCAGGCCGAGCCGGAAGGCTACGTGCGCCTCTTCCTCGACGCGGGGCCGGGGATGAGCGAGCTGCTCCAGCAATTGGCCGGCCGGCCATCCGTCGGGGCCTACGCGCGGCGGTTGCTGGGAAGTCATCAGTCGGCGCAGGCCGACTTCGTAGTGGTAGCTGCGACTTCCAGTCGCCCAGCTTCCAATCGCCCAACCCCCACCCTGCCTGAGCCGCCCAGCGAGCGCGAGCTGCAGGTGCTGCGCCTGCTCGCCAGCGACCTCACCGCGCCCGAGATCGCGGCGCGGCTGGTCGTCGCGCCCAGTACAGTGCGCTCGCACATCAAGCACCTGTACGAAATCCTGAACGCCCACAGCCGCTTCGAGGCCGTACAACGGGCCAGACAACTCGGTCTAATCTAAAGGCCCCCCTCCTCTCCCCAATCCCTAATCCGCAATCTCCAATCTGCAATCCCCAATCCCCAATCCCCCACTTGGGGATGACAACTCCCCTACTTCGGCGCGATCATCGGGTCACAAGACAGGTCGAGCGGAGCAGGCATGTGAGACGAGAGGGCGTCGGGACAGCAGTCTATCGCATTCGGGTACAGGGGCGGATCGCCGCGCGCTGGGCGGAGTGGCTCGACGGCATGGCGATCACGCCCGCGGCCGAGCCTGGCGAGACGCTGCTGACCGGGGCCATCATGGATCAGGCTGCGCTGCTCGGCCTGCTGCAAAAGCTGCACAACCTGGGGTTGCGGCTGCTTGAAGTTCGCACAGAAGAACAGGAGGGTTAGACGATGTCTGGAACAACGGCGATCGAAATTCGCGGGCTGACGAAGCGCTACGGCAAGGTGGAGGCGCTGCGCGGCCTGGATCTGGCGGTCGAGACGGGGGAGGCGTTCGGCTTCCTGGGGCCAAACGGCGCGGGGAAGACCACGACCATCCGTTGTCTGCTCGACCTGATCCGGCCCGACGGCGGCCAGGCGCGCGTCCTGGGGCTTGACCCGCAGGCCGATCCGGTCGCGGTCAAGGCGCGCACCGGCTATCTGCCCGGCGAGCTGCGTCTGAACGACAACTGGAGCGCCGAACAGCAGTTGCGCTTCTTCGCGGCGCTGCGCGGCGGCCGCGCCGATTGGGAGCACGCACGCGCACTGGCGCGGCGGCTCGATCTCAACCTGGCGCAACCGATCAAAAACCTGTCGAAGGGCAACAAGCAAAAGATCGGCGTGATCCAGGCGTTGATGCACCGGCCCCCGCTGCTGCTGCTGGATGAACCCACATCGGGGCTGGACACGCTGATGCAGCAAGAGGTGCTGAAGCTGATCGGCGAAGCGCGCGCGGCGGGCGCCACGATCTTCTTCAGCTCGCACGTGATGAGCGAGGTGCAGGCCGCCGCGGGCCGGGTGGGGATCATCCGCCAGGGCCGGATCGTGGAGGTGGCCGAGACGAGCCGGCTGCGCGACCTGTCGCTGCGCCAGATGACGGTGCATTTCCAGCGGCCGGTGGACGTGAGCGGGCTGGCGGCGGTGGCGGGCGTGTACGTGCTGGCGTCCGACAGCGGCAGCCAGGCCACGCTGCAGGTCGGCGGCGACATGGATGCGCTGGTGAAGGCATTGGCCGCCTTCCCCGTGCGCGACCTGGAGGTCGTCAAGCCGTCGCTCGAGGAGGTCTTCCTGGCCTACTACCGGGAAGGCGAGACCCGAAAGGAGAAAAACTGAGATGATTGCGACACTGCGCTACACCTTTGCCCAGTTGCGCGGGCAAATCCTGGGGTGGGGCCTGAGCCTGGCGGCTTTCGGGCTGATGATTGTGGCGTTCTACGACAACTTCGCGGCGGGCCAGGGCCAGAAGATGCTGGAGATGGTCAAGGCCTATCCGCCCGAATTTCTGGCGTTCTTCGGCAGCGACCCGGCCAGCATCGTATCGCCCGAAGGGTTCCTGGGCATGTATGCCTTCTCGATGCTGCCGCCGATCTTCGGCATCTTCGCCATCCTGGTCGGCAGCGGCCTGCTGGCGACCGACGAGGAGCAGGGCCGGCTCGATCTGATCCTGGCGCATCCGGTGAGCCGGGCGGGCCTCTTCTGGGGCCGTGTGGCGGCGTTCGCAGCCGCGGCACTGGCGATCTGCGCACTCGGCTGGCTGGGCTTCTCGCTGCTGCTCGGCCGCTCGGCCCTGGGTGTGAGCCTGGGCCAGATGGCGCTGCCCTTCCTGCCGTTGGCGGCGCAATTGATCGTCTACGGCGCGCTGGCGCTGATGTTGAGCATGGTCTTCCCGGCGCGCAGCGCGGCCGCCGCGGCGGCGGGCCTCATCATGGTCGGCAGCTATCTCCTCTCCTCGCTGGCGCGGCTGGAGCCTGGCCTGCAAACCGTGGCGCGGTTGCTGCCCTATGAGCACTATCAGGCCGCGGGGGCCATCAACGGGCTGAACGCCGGCGCGCTGCTGAGCCTGCTGGCCGCCAGCGTCGTGCTGGCGCTGCTCGCCTGGTGGCGCTTCGAGCGCCGCGACGTGCGCGTCGTCGGCGAGGGGGAGTGGCGTCTCCGCTTGCGCGGCGCGGTCTGAGCAGACCGCACGGTTGGTCTTGACGTGCCTGGCGCTTTCTGAGGAAGGCGTCAGGCACGTTTTTGTTGGGGGGCGGGTTTTGCCCGGCTAACGCAAGCTTGCCTTGCTCGGCAGCCGTGTGATAGCGACGGGTTCCTCGTTGATGCGGAGAAACCCGCCCCTACAACTTACGCCATCTTGCCCGGCTTGCTGCGCAGCAGCACGATCCCCAGCCAGACGTACCAGACGATCTGGCTCAGGCCGAAGACCCCGACCAGCAGGTCGGTCAACCCCGGGATCAGCGAGACGACGCCCACCGCGCCGACCAACAGGCCGATGATGTTCAGTCCCCTGGGCAGCCCGCCGGCCCGCAGCGCGGCCAGGCTGACCAATAACACCCAAAGACCGCCCAGGATCTCGCCGTTGCCGTTGCCCAGCCCGTTCGCCACGGCCTCGATGCCCTGCCAGAGCAGCACAGCCTGGGCCGGGTCTTTGGCATAGAGCGCGACAGCAGGGGCAATCCCGGCATTGGCGACCATGCCGCTGGCGATCAGCGCGCCGGCCCAGATGATGCCGAGCACGGTCGCCGTCCGCATCAGCGCCGGCGCGCCGGCCTGCAACCGGTCGTGCAGCGCCAACGCCAGGACGATCAGCACGACGCCGAAGAACACGTACATGAGCAGGTTGGTCGCAAAGGTAACAGTCTGCATTGTTCAGCGGGTTCGAGGGCATTGCGCTCAGGACTGGGCTGCCGCGGAGCGCCAGTTCCATGCCAGCCAGATGATCCCCAGCATGGCGACGACCTCCAAGACGGCAAAGACAGGATAGCTGGCGCTTTCCCAGTTACCGCCGCCAAACACATAGAGCAGGGTCAGGGCCGCGGCCGCGATATTCAGCCAGCGGTTCACGTCACGCCGGAACCAACGTGACACGAGGATCATCGTAATCGGAATCGCCTGAAGCAGGCTGAAACCCACGATCAGCGCGGGGGTAAGGTTGAATCCCGTGGCGCCGTTCATGATACTTGCGAGCGTACCAGGCTCCAGGAAGCCGATGATGTCAGCGAAGGCGATGCAGAACAACACAAAGACCCACAGGGTGGACAGAGCCACCTTCTTGTCCTGGATTTCGATCAGTTTGCTACTTGTGTTCATGCTTTACTCCTGAGAGGGTTGGTTTGCCGGTTCCACTGGCGGAACCTGATTGACTGAGAGCAGCGACATTCCCAAATCGCGCACCTTTTTGAGCAACCCGTGGAGGAGTGAAGGATGCTTCGCTGGGGTCTCACCGCGGCGAACGCTGACTCGTAGCCCGTTCAGCATGACATTCGGGAGTTTCTTGCCGGAGCGCAACCCGCCGCGGCGGGTTGGATGTCTCAGAATGACACCGAAAAGCGTCTCGTATCAGCGCGTGCTTCCCCTCCCGGCTGCCAGCGCCGAGGGCGTCTGGCAGCCGACGATCGCCGGCGCCTCGTGGACGAGCGCGTCGTTCTCCAGGGCAGCCACCATGAAGAGGGCGTAGTCCACGCGGCGGGTCAGGTTGCTGGCCAGGATCGGATCGCCGACGTGCCGGCTCCACACGGGCAAGCCCTGGCTCGCGCCCTCTTCCAGGTCGCTGCCCCGCACCACCGTCCACCGGGCCTTGCTGGCGAAGATGCGCCGGCACGCTTCGATCTGGTCGTCAATGTCCACCATGCGGGTCAGCCGGCCCAGCCAGCGGGCGACCATCTCCTCGCGCTTCAGGGACGCCGGGTACACATCCTGGCCGTCGCGCGTGATGTGCCAGCCGCAGGAAAAGATCAGCCGCGCGCCGGGCTGTGCATAATCGAGCACGGCCTGGGCGGTGCCCGATGCGTAGTGGTTCGCGTCCCACGGCACCAGCACGGTCAGCAGGCCATCACACCCCGCGACCGCCTGCTGGATCACCGCCCGGTCGTTGGTGAAGCCGGGGATGACGGTGATGCGCCCCCGGAACGCGTCGAGCTTGCCGACGCTGCGTTCGCGGCACACGCCGACCACCTGGTAGCCCCGATCCAGCGCGTGCTGCACCATATACCGGCCGAGCTTCCCGGAAGCTCCCACGATACAGACCTTCTGCATTTTGACCTCCATTCGCAGCGGCCTATCACCGGCCGCGTCATTGCTCAATACACAGGCAATATACCCGCGCGCCGGTGTGGTTGTATAGACACTTTGGTGTTGATGGCAGGTGTTGTTCTTGAATGACAGGACTTACGCGGTGGCATCACGGGCCAGCCACGAATGACACCCTGGCCCGCGTGGCGTAGCCAGGGCGGGCGAATTGACACGAAAAGAGCTTGACCAGGTGTCTGAATTCGTGAAATTCGTGCAATTCGGGGCGACCCCGAACGGCCCTGCGTAAGTCCTGTCAGTTACTCATACGCCGCCCGCTGAGTGGCGCACCATGCGCGATGCACACGTCATTGCGAGGGGCGTCTTGTACGACGAAGCAATCTCCTCTTGCGTTGAGGATTGCTTCGGCCCAACCGGCGGGCCTCGCAGTGACGCTGAAAAGGTTGTTCTCAGGGCAGATAGACATGCCGCGCACTGCGCCACGTGAGGAGAGAATTTCACCGCAGAGGCGCGGAGGACGCGGAGATCCCTGACTATTCTTTGCGTTCTCTGCGTCTCTGCGGTGATTCTCAGGGCAGCGTCTATGTCGCGGGCGGCGCACGCGGCGATGAGAATGCAGCTATCCGCGTTTATCCGCGCTCGTCCGCGGCCCATTGTGCGCTCCGTCCTACTCGTAACGGAGCGCATCCGCCGGATAGATGGCCGCGGCCTGGAGCGCGGGCAGGATCGTGGTCAGCAGCGAGAAAAGATACGCGCCCAGGACGATGATGCCGATTTGGCCCCACGGCACGGGCAGGGTGCGGCCGGCCGTGATGACGCTGAAGAGTTGGCCGATGATGGCCTGGCCCATCAGGATGCCCGCGCCCGTGCCCAGGCCGATGCCCACCAGGGCGATGAAGCTGGCCTCCAGCACGAAGGAGAGCGCGATCATCTCGGGCTGATAGCCGATGGCCCGCAGCATGCCCACCTGCTGCCGGCGCTCCACCACGCTGCGGGCGCTGATCACGCCCAGCGCGGCGATGCCCACCAGCAGCCCCAGGGCCAGGAACCCCTGGAACAGTTGCAGGATGCCGCGGGTCAACGCCTGGCCCTGGGCCGCGCTGTCTGCGATCACCGTGGCGTCTAGCGCGGAGCTCAGGAAGGCTCGCTCCACCGCCTGGGCGACCTCCCGCACCTTCGCGCCCTCGCTCACCTTGATGAAGAAGGTGTCCGGCGGCACGGCCTGGCCGGCGACGGCGGCTAGTGCTTTGCTGTTGACATGCACCGAGTTCATGCTGGCCGTGGTGATGTCCGACAGCACGCCGATCACCTGCACGCGGTGGATGCGCACCTGGCCGCCCGATTTGTCCCGCAGCTCCAGCCACACCTCCGGCAACTCATCCGCCCGTGTGAAGCCCGCCAGCCGGAAGTTCATCTCATCCCGTGTGGCCGGCGCGTTATCCTGAGCGCCGGACTGCTCGGCAAGCTCGGTGAGGGTGGCTGCCAGGCCGCTGTCGCCGCCGCCCGCGCTGGCGTAGCTGCGGTCGGGGTTGGCCACCAGGAACGGGGTGACGATGGCGACGTCGTCCCGTTCCAGCAGCGCCTGCCAGACCGCCGCGTCGTCGGCGAACCCGGCCGCGCGCTGACCGAAGGTGTAGATCCCCCGCGCCTGGGCCATGAAACGTTCGTCCATGCCCGTCATCGAGAGCGAATGCCACGCGCTGGCTGGGCCGGGGCCGGTCTGGCGCACGTCGGCCGAGCGGTTGACGATGGCCCCCACGGCCGCCACCTGATCTTGGGGAAAGTCCTTCACCTGGGCCAACTCCCCCGCCAGATCGGTCACCCGATCGAAGAAGCTGAGCAGGCCAAACGAGGTGCGGATGTCGAAGCCGGCGCTGCTCCTGGCGTCCGGCGCGACGACGCTCTGCGTGGCCTGGATGACCACGGACATGAGCACCACGGTGGTGATGATCATGGCGAACATGACCATCGCCACGCCCGTGCGGAAGCGGCTGGTGAGGGGATAGGCGATGGCGGTCTTGAGCACCGGCGTCAGCGCGCCGATGCCGCCCAGCACCCGGCTCACCGCCTGCAGCAGGATGTCCGCGCTGAACATGATGACCAGGATGCCGCCCAGGATCAGCGCCGGCCCCTTCACCGCCAGCGAGAGGACCGTCCAGCGGGCATCCCCCTGCAGCAAGCCGAAGCCCCGGCCGGGCAGCAGCGTCTCCCACGGCAGCCCCCAGATGAGCACCAGGCCCAGGCCGATGGCGGAATAGACCAGCCGCCGCCGGCGTTCGATGCGCATGGCCGTCGCCGACAGCGCCCAGCTCACGCTCAGCAGCCCGCCGACCAGCACCAGCGAGAGCGCGATCAGCAGCAGGACGCCCGATCTCCCGCCCGCCACGCCGAAGCCGAGCCAGGCGCCGGCAGCCACGGTCAGCGGGCCGGTGATCAGCCGGCCGATCAACTTGCCCGCGCCCCGCCCGCCCCCGGCCGGTTCCGGCGTGTCCTGGATCGCCGAGACGATGTTCAGGCGGCTGACCCGCCAGGAGGAGACGGTGACCACGGCGAAAGTCAGCAGCACGCCCACCGCGTAGGCGATCACCACCGACGTAGGGGCGACGTTGAAGCGGAAGGTGAAGAGGCTGCCGGAAATTGCGTTGCTGACCTGCTGGGCCGCCGTGTTGAAGAGGCCGCCCAGGAAGCCGATCATAGCGTAGGAGATGGCCAGCCCCAGGACGACGCCCAGGGCCGCGGCCACCAGATCGTAGATCATGCCCTCGGAGACGAACATCTGCACCAGGTGGCCGCGCTGCATCCCGATGGCGCGGGCCATCCCCAGCTCGCTGCGCCGCTCCGCCGCCAGCATGACGAAGATCAGGAAGATCAGCAGCACCCCGGCGAAGATGGAGAAGATGCCGAAGATGCTGAAGACCGTGGTGAACACCCCGCCACCGATGCCGGCCGCCGCGACCACCGTGTTCTTGCTCAGCACATCCAGCACTTCCAAATCGCTGATCCGGCCCAGGATCTCATCGAGCTTATCGCCGGTCTCGCCCGGCAGGGGCAGTCTGCGCAGCCAGTTCTGCATGTCCGGCTGGGCCACGAGCAGCCGCAGCTCCGGGGAGATGCCAGTACCCGCCAGCTCCGCGACCAGGAGGCGCTTGCGCTCGGCCAGCGTCACGCTGCCCCTGCCCCCGCCGCCGATGAAGGCCAGGAAGTCGGCCATGTCGTCTTCATCGCGACTCCTGGTCGAATTCCTGGTGGTTGGGGCGGAGCCGTCCGCGCCGGCCGTGATGGCGGCCAGCACGGCCGGTTGTCGAAGCAGGGCGACCAGCTCCGTGAGCGCATCCTCGTTCAGGGCCAGTGCGCGCAGCTGACGGGCTGCGGCCGCCGTGTTCGCCATGCCCGTGTCGGCATCCCCGGCATTGGAGACCAGCACGTTGTTGATCCGCCCCGGCATGAAGAGCAGCTCCTGGGCTTCATCCAGCCGCAGCATGACCACCGGCTTGAGCGCACCCAGGGGGCCGGCCTGCTCCACAATCGCGCGCACGCGGAAGGGCACGGGGAGCGGGCCGATGAAGACGTCCAGCACGTCCCCCGGCTGGGCGTTGAGCTGCTCCGCGCCCAGCCGGTTGAGGTAGATATCCCCCTGGCGCAGTTCCAGCCCCACCTGTTCCAGAACGCGGTCAATCTCCGTGCCCAGGGTGTTCAGATTCACCGCGCTGAGGATCGCCTCGGTATCAATGCCCAACGCCGCGCCCGCCGCGGCCAGGTTGCCCTCCGACAACGCCCGGCCCAGGGCGGCCAGATCCCCCTGGCCTGCACCCGACGTTGGTGAGTCCGGGGCGCCGGGTTGGGTGGGTTCGCCCGACTGTCCCTGGGCTTGGGTGAGCAGCGCGCCGGCCTGGGCCACGAAGGCGGCCACGCTGTTCACGTTGACGCCGATGCTGTCCGCCCAGCGAAAGAGGTTGTTGGCCTGGGCGAAGATGTTGCCCACGCCCGTGCGCAGGTCCTCCATCTGCACCGGCTTCCCGTCTACCGTCGTGAGGCCGAACTGCTCGTCGTACTCGTTGTTCACGGCCACGATGAAACCCAGGGGGACGCCCTGGCCGCTGGTCCGGTCACGGATAATGGTCGGGAAGGCGATGGAAGGCGCCAGCCCGTCTACCACGGCAGCGGTGGCCGGGTCGGCCTGGGCCTGATCGCGGAGTTGGGAGTAGCGCGCTTCGCTGATGCCCGGCAGCCCCTCCTGGAGCAGGGCCAGGATGCTGAGCAGATCGCCGTTCAGCACGCCGGACAGATCGGAACCGGCCAGCGCCTCGGCCGGATTACCCCCATCTTCGGTGCTCGTGACAAGGCCGGCCAGCGTCGAGAGCAGGGGGGGCGAGATCACTTGGTCAATCGTGCCGTAGGCGCTGATGGCGTGGCGGCGCACCGAGTAGCTCAGCGTGTCGCCGATGCTCAGCGCGCTGACGATGATGATGGTGCTCAACGTCAGCCCCAGGATGATCAAGGCCGACTGCGACCGTCGCCGCGGGATGTTGCGCACCCCCAGCTTGGCGATGGTGCGGTTGCGCAGCCCCAGCACGAGCAGCGTGAGCAAGACCAGCGCCACGGCGGCCAGGAGCACGATGGCCCCTGTTTGGGCCGCGTCGAAGCCAGTTTGAGTTGTCATAGCTGCCTCTATGCCTTATAACCCGGACGAGCCGGAACCGACGGGAGAAAGAAACCGCAAAGACGCCAAGAGCGCCAAGAAAGAACCCCAAACCTTCGCGCACTTCGCGGCTTGGCGGTTCAGACTTTGCTCTCTGTAACCGCCATCTCGACATCGCGCACATCGGCCACGATCGCCCCATCCTGCATCCGAATGACGCGGTCGCACAACTCGCCGATGTGGGGGTCGTGGGTGACGATCACGAAGGTCTGGCCTTGTTCCCGGTTCAGGTCGCGCATGAGCGTGAGCACATCCGCTGCCGACTTGGTGTCCAGGTTGCCGGTCGGCTCGTCGGCCCAGATGATCGCGGGTTGGCTGGCCAGCGCCCGCGCAATCGTCACCCGTTGGCGCTCGCCGCCGGAGAGTTCCGCCGGGCGATGCTCCGCGCGATCGGCCAGCCCCACCTGGGTCAGGCCGCGCAGGGCGCGCTGTCGGGCCTCCCGCGGGCGCACGCCGCTGAGCAGCAGGGGCAGTTCGACGTTCTCCACCGCCGTGATGACGGGGAGCAGGTTGAAGGTCTGGAACACGAAGCCCATGCGTCTGGCCCGGTAGCTGGTGCGCGCCCGGTCGCTCATCGTCCGCAGGGCGGCGCCCTCGATCTCGACCTCGCCCGTATCGAAGCTGTCCAGCCCCGACAGGCAGTTGATCAAGGTCGTCTTGCCGCACCCGGACGGCCCCATCACGGCCACCATTTCACCGGCCGCGATGGACAAATCCACGCCAGCCAGGGCATGCACCTCGATCCTGCCGTTGCGGAAGGTTTTGTGTATGTTGCGAGCCAGGATGATTGGTTTGTCCACGGGACACCTCCTTGTGCTACTTTTCAACCTCGATGCGGTCTACCTGGATCTGCGAGCCGTTGACATCCGGCACATTGCTCAGCAAGGTGCCCCAAAGATGCACGATCTTGCCGCTGTCGCGCAGCGCCTCGATCCGGGAGCGCACCGCCGGGTCCAGGGAATCAATGCCGAACAAGATGATCTGGCCCAGGTCGCGCCGTTCGAAATAGTCATCGAACTGGGCGCCGGGCTGCGTGCGCTTGATCACGCCCCACCAGTTAGCCAGCTTCTCTGCGGTCTCCGGTGGCTTGTATCCGCCTGAGGCGTTTTCTCCTGGCTTGCCGCCGCTTGCCGCCGGGGTTGCGTCAAGGGTCGTGACCGGTGTCGGTCTCACTTGTGCCCCCGGGCCGCACTCTCCCCGGTAGAAGGCCCACTCATCGCAAGTACTGCCATCCGGAAACACGCAGATCCCTGATTGACTGCCGTCGGCGGCGGTGCGGATTTCGAGTTTATTGCCTTTCTCCCGGCAATGGACCGAGGCAGGATTGGGCAGACCCGTCTGAGGCGTGTTCGTCGCCGCAGGCTCAGGCGCCACCGGAGTCGGGAGCGCCGTGCAGGCTGTAAGTGCTGTCAGCACGATGATGAATGGAGCGATCCTTTTCATTTTTTCCCTTCCTTACGTGGGCAAACCACTTCCTTCCGGTCTGCGCCACTTGCTCGATGTACAAGTAGAATATCTGCAATACGGTGTTAGTGTATAGACACTTTGGTGTTGGTGGGAGGTGTTGTTTTGGATTAGCGTTCATGTCGCGGGCGACACAAGCGGAGATGAAAATGCAGTGATCAGGTCAATCAGGTGCATCTGCGGTACACCGCACCTGCGACCGCGGCAGGTGGGTGCAGGTGTCTGCGTTCTATTTTCAGGTTAGTTTCTTATACCGGGCTCGCCGCCACGGTGGATGAAAACTCACCACAGAGGCACTGAGGGCACAGAGACCTCTCCGGCATGTATACCGCATTCTCTGTGTTCTCTGTGTCTCTGTGGTGATTCTCAGGGCAGTTTTTTGGGCTTTCTGACGCGCTACGTTTATGATATAATATTTGGAGCGCATAGCGAAGGAACTTCCCATATGCTCAGCATTTGGGACGCCGAATTCCAGTCCGTGCATAGCGCTCTATATATGTAACCCGACGGAGATCATCTGTCCATACGATGTTGGGCAGGAGGGCAACAATCCGCTTTTTGCGCCCCACCAGGGGGTTAGGTGGAATGATTTCCGCACAACTCTGTGTTAGGCTAACAATGCCGGCCAGTCTAAGAGTATTTGCGGCGTCAACACCAGAGGACTGAAGATGATTCGCGTCACAACTGTGTGAACCTCATTTTGGGCAGCACTTGTCGTTTTGTGGGTTGGGTGCTTGGGCGGGGCCTGACCAGTGGTTCCAATTGATCGCGCACGGCCTGCGGTCAGTCCTTTAGGACGGCTGCGCCGGTGAGGTTGTGGGCTTCGCGAGGTTCGCTGGCGCAGCCGCAGTTGAACCTTACCGTTAGCGACACCGAGGGGGACTAGTGAGCATCAGCGTCAAGGCCAGGAAGATGCTGTGGGGACGATCGGCGAGTCGCTGCTCATATCCCGAGTGTCATCGTCAACTCGTCGAGGACGAAACGGAGACCGACGACCCTTCAATTGTTGGCGACGAGGCACACATCGTGGCGGAGGAGCCGGATGGCCCTCGAGGCGATTCGCCGCTCACCCGGGCTGAGCGGGACTCCTACTCCAATCTGATGCTGCTGTGCAAGGTGCATCACAAGCTGGTTGACGACCAACCCAACGAGTACACCGTTAAGGCGCTCCTGAAGATGAAGCAGGAGCATCTCGATTGGGTGGCACAGAACCTCGACATTGACCGGGTGCATCAACGCGACGATGAAGTGTACGCCGGCTACGTGGACGAGTGGGCCAAGCTTGCCTCATTGGACGACTGGGACGGGTGGACCTCGCACTTGCTGGGCTCAGGGCAACCGGGAATGTCTGCCACACAAAGGGACCAATTGTACGAGCTGCAACGCTATCTCTTGTCAAGGGATTGGCCAGGCAGATACCCGGTTTTGGACAAGTCCTTCCATAACTTCGCCGCGGTGCTAAATGACTTCAGGGTGGTCTTCGCGAAGTACGCCCGGCCGCGACCCTATTGGGACGACTATATTGAAACTGAGAAGTTCTACCGGCGTGGCTATGAAAGCGACGGTTCCGCGAACCGTCTGTCGGAAAAGTACAGCTTCCACGTCGACTTGGTGGAGGACCTAGTATTGGAGCTGACCCGTGCAGCGAATGAGGTGTGCCGTCAGGTGCGCGTATGTCTGTCGCCCTCGTTCAGACTGCATGAGGGGCTGTTGCTTGTGACTACCGGGCCGGACTACGACCTCAGCTTCACTACCTATCGAACGGTCTACCGCGCGGATGAAGTGTACCGCGGCCTGAGAGACTTCATGGAGGCACGCGCGTCGCGTGACCTTCGATTCGGCGAAGGTGTCGATGAGTCGTATATCCCGTCCCGACCATGATAGGCGGATATCGCTAACCAGCGCATCGAGCGAACGGCCACGAGGCGTATAGTGATCTGAGAAGCGCCCTGGCCGCCGCTCATGCGCAGCACGTTAGATACTACGCAGAGCTTGTGATGGCGGATCGCTGAGTAGCTGTTGTGTCCGATTCTCAGCGGCTGAGCCGCTTGCTCAAGGCACAAGTAGAATATCGCAACAAGCCGTTAAACAACTGTTCTTGAGCTTATGAGTATCATCAGTGGAATGATGTAGCACAGGGAGACCACTGCGAAGGCCAACAACATGCCGTATTGAAGACCCGGATACAGCGAACCCTGCGGATAGACAACCTGAAAAGCCACCCTTGTCAGCCACAAGATACTTGTCGCCGTAAGCATGACCATGACCGAATATCGGTTCGACTTGTCGCCATAAACAAAGAGAATGTTTACGACGCCGAAGAGAACCAAGGACAGCGAAAAGAACGCATTGATCGCCCGGACAGCGGCCACCAGCTCCGTTGCGTTGCTATCCATATACGAGTACCACTTCCAGGCTTGCGGCACGGAGAAGTGCCAGACGCCGAAACCGATGGAGGCAACACTGCCGATCATGACCAATATCTTGACAAGCTGATTCACAAGGATACCTCCTGCACTCAACGATGAGCGCACCAGCCGCCGCGGAGCATTCTAGCTTATGATTGCCATTCCCTCTGTAGCAAGGCAAAGAGGTAATGGTCATAGAACTTCCCGTCCAGAAAAAGATAATCGCGAAGAACACCTTCTTGCTTGAAGCCCAGTCTCCGCAATAGCTGCGTCGAGCGGTCATTCTCGATATACACCAGGGCATCAATCCGATTCAACCTCATGCGCTCGAACCCACTGGAGATCACTGCCCGCAGCGCCTCCATCATATAGCCTTGTCCCCAACAACTGGGGCTTAAATCATAGCCGATTTCAGCACGAAAATAGCGTTTGTCCCATTTATGGAAACCACATGTGCCAATAGAACGATGGTCGGACTTTCGAACCACTAACCAGCGATTGTGCGTCTTCTCTTCTGGCTCAAGAAAGAATCGAATGATCTCCTGGGCTTGAGCATACTCTGTCACAGGCGGTTCGTCCATGAGATATCGGCACACCGCCGGATCACTGAAGTGCTGGAAAACAAAGTCGCTGTCTTCAAGCGTCATTTGCCGCAAGATCAAACGCTCGGTTTCTAAGGTAGGAAAGTTAGTGGGTGTAGCGATTTTATTCATTGTCATTCACCAACCACGCCCCGATCTTCTCAGTCCTGGCCAATGCCGCGATAATTTTCGCGCAGCCGCCCTCACGCACATACGCCGCGTGGTCAGCGACATGGGCAAACTTGCGCCCAACGATCCTGGCGCATTCGAACTCGTAATCGGCGCTGGCGAGGAAGCGTTCCAGCTCCGGCGAACTGGCGCCGAGATCGAAGCTCAGCTTGCCGCCGTGTTCGAGCGTGTCGAGGCCCCGCAGCCAGATCGCGGCGCCCAACGCGCCGCAGGCGCCGCCGCTCAGGCCGATGCCACCGGCCAGCCCCGCGGCCATGGTCACGTGCAGCTCGGAGGCGCCCATCTGCTGCGCCAGCAGCGCCGTGCAGCTCACCGGCTGCGCCGGCGCAGCGGCCTGCTCGTCGCCCAGGGCATCGTTGATCGTGTCGAACGCGATCTGGGCGTAGTCCGCCGCCAGGCGGAAGCAGCCGATCGGGCCGCCTCGGGCGAAGAACTTGACCACCTGACGGCCGGACACCTTCTTCCACTCAAGCTCGGTAATCTCAGTGCAATTGATGTCCCTGGCCCGCGCCTGGAACGCCGCCGCCAACTGTTGCGCTGCCCGCAGCGCCTCGACCTCGGCGCGGGCGCCTGCGCCATAGCGCCGATAGGCCTGCGCGCCGGCAGCCAGCGCCCCACCCCACAGCATACCGCACTGATAGCCGCTGCCCAGGATGCCGCCGGCGAGTTGCATGGCAGCGCTCTCCTCCAGGCTCAATGGTTGATCGAACGAGCGGTCAACGACCGCCATGATGGTCTGCGATCACGTGCCCTCTTTCAGAAAGGTGCGGATTGTTCCTAACGCTGATATGGCGCTCTTGCCATTTGTGGACATCGTTTCCCTCTCCTCGATGCGCTCCTTGATCCAAATCCACGCGATCGGGCGGTTGGAAACCGCTGCAACCATCGCAAAGCCGACCTTCGTCGGCTAATTTCAGTCGCCGCAGGGCGACTTCGCAAAGGTTGCAGCGACCTCGGTCGCCCGTGGCGTTCTAGCTGCTGTGTTCCACCGTGATGACAACCTTCCCACGGGCGTGTCCTGCGCCGAGATAGCGGAGCGCTTCGGCCGTCTGGCTCAGCGGGTAACGCCTGTCAATCACCGGCACGACCTTACCGGCTTCCAGGAGCTCCTTGAGCGTCACCAGATCTCCCTGGTTGGCTCTTGCCGTGAAGCCGCCCAGCTTCCTGCCGTCTCGTTCCGACATCCAACTTCCCAGCAGCATGGCCTGGAAGATCTGCCCCGGCCTGCCGCCCGCCATCACGTAAATGCCCTGGGGCGTGAGGGCGCGCTTGTACGCCGAGAGCGGCTGGTAGCCGTTGGCGGCGAAGATCAGGTCATACGTCTGCCCGGTGCGGGTGAAATCTTCCCGGGTGTAGTCAATGACCCGGTCGGCCCCCAGCGAGCGCGCCAGCTCCAGGTTGCGCGCGCTGCACACGGCGGTGACCTCAGCGCCGAACGCTTTGGCGATCTGCACCGCAAAGGTCCCCACCCCGCCCGACGCCCCGTTGATCAGCACCTTCTGCCCCGCCTGAATCTTCCCATGATCCCGCAGCCCCTGCAGGGCCGTGACGGCCGCCATGGGCACCGCCGCGGCCTCCTCGAACGAGAGGGTGGTCGGTTTCAGCGCCAGTGCATGCTCAGGCACAGCGACATACTCGGCAAAACCGCCCCTGTCACATGCGGAAATGTCCCCGTACACCTCGTCGCCCGGCCGGTACTGCTTGACGTTGCTGCCGACCGCTTCGATCCGCCCGGCGATGTCCACGCCGGGGATCGCCACCTTGGGCCGGCGCAGCCCCCCGCCCATCAGGCGCACCAGGGGGATGTCAGCGGTCAGCAGATGCCAGTCGTACATATTGACGGAGGCCGCATGAATCTTGACCAGCACCTCATCCGCCGTGGGCGCAGGTTTTGCCACCTCCTGGAATTGAAGTGCGTCAGGGGGGCCGTATCTTGTGCAGATAATCGCTTTCATTGTTCGTATTCCTTTCTTGCTCTTGAAGATCCAATAGAGTGAAATCAGGCGGGCCGGGCTGAATGGATGCCTTTGGCAATCAGCCAGACCGCAAAGACCATCTCTTGCAGGGCCAGCGGAAACGCCATGTAGACGGATGTCGTCAGGCCAACGACACGGAACATAAACAGACAACTTGCGACAATCGTCACTGCCGTTCCAACCAGACCCCAGCCCGACAGCCAGCGAGGGACAAGTTCGGTTTGGTACAGCAAGAAGTTGAACAGGATGCCGCCCATACTCAAGACCAGGGTCATGCCCACATGGTTGACCAAATCGCGCCCGGCTCGCAGAATTTCGCCGATGGTTTGGAAGTGGGATGAAACCGGTGCGCCCGCTTCGACGAACTCCTGACTCAGGATCAACAGCAAGAGCAGGAGGATGACACCGATCACGATGAACGCCGCGGCGACAATCCTGAAGCCGACATAGCCCAGCGCCAGGCTTTCATTGTGACTTTTCAGAATGGGATACAACGTAATCGCCATACCCACATAGGCTGCCATCATCACGAACTGGAAGAACGCTCCCGCTGTGACCTGGCCGGCGTGGGCCGAAATCTGAACCAGGTAGTCGGGTGCGTCTATCACCGGAACCACGCTGAAAACGCCAGCTATGATTCCCAGAAGATACAGCACGCCGGCCAGGATGGCGGCTATTCTGTCTGTGGTCACTGTTTCTCTCCTTGCGTTTGATCAGCATGCCCGATGGTGATCACGACGTTACCCTTCTTGTGCCCCTGCTCGACATAGCGGTGCGCCTCGACGATCTGTTCCAGCGGATAGACCCGGTCAATGACCGGTCTGAGCTGGCCCGCCTCGATCAGTTCTTTGATCAGGAGCAGGTTTGCGAGATGCTCGTCGTCGCCCGAGTCGGCGTGGACGTTGATGTACACGCCGCCCGGCTTGAGCGCCGCCTTGCCTTGCGCCGGCGCCAGCTTACCGACGGCGTCGAAGATCACGTCGTAGATCGCGCCGCCCTGGGTGAAGTCCTGCCGGGTGTAATCTATGACCTGGCTTGCGCCCAGCGACTTCACCAACTCCAGGTTCGCGCCGCTGCAAACGCCGGTCACCTCGGCGCCGAAGTGGCGGCTGGCAAGCTGCACCGCGTTCGTGCCGACCGCGCCGGATGCGCCGTAGATCAGGATCTTCTGCCCTGGTTGCAGGCGGCCCCCCTGCAGACAGCGCCAGGCCGTCTGCGCGGCGCCGGGCACCGCCGCGGCCTCCGCGAAGGTGAGGTTGGCCGGTTTGAGCGCCAGCACCCCGTCCTCGGGCAGGCATTTGTATTCGGCATGGCCGCCGAAATTGACGGCGAAGGTCGAGGCGAAGACCGGGTCGCCAGGCCGGAAGCGGGTCACCTTCTTGCCGACAGATTCGATCTCCCCGGCCAGTTCCATCCCCAGGACGGCACGCCGGGGCCGGCGCCACCCCAGGATCAGGCGCGCCATGAACTTCTGCCAGCCAGAGATGTTCGGCAGTTTGAAGCTGCGCATGATCGTGTCGCCGATGGTGACGGTGGTGGTATAGACCTTCACCAACACTTCGTGGTCACGCGGCGCCGGTTTGGGGATATCCACCAGCCGCAGCACTTCCGGCGGGCCGTAGCGGGTGTAGACGATCGCTTTCATCTCACTCTCCTGCTTACAATTGCCTGGCAGGCTCGGCGGCGGTCGCAGATGGATTGAATCCTTGCGCGATCAGCAGACGCCGAATCCGCCGTTTGGGGCCGCTTCCCTGAAAGCGCGGGGGAGTCCCCGCCCTTTCAGGAAGCGGCGTCAATCCGTTTTTGGCTGTGGAGCCAGGCCTGCTCCGAACAAATCCGATAACGATGCGTGATGGCGATGGAGCAGCCAAACGATCAAGCATCCAAAAATGAAGTTGTACGGGGCCGTTTCGATCAAGTGCGTCATGCGTACTGCTTCAGGCATCAACGGAGTGGGGAGCAGCAGTTGGCTGTTCATCAGCACGGCAAATAACAGTCCAACAGCGATGGCAGCTTCTTGCCAGCGCCCTTTCATCATGCGAATGACAGGCAAGGCCAACAATGCCCAGAGCACGCCGCGCAAGGCTTGAAAAGGCTCCAGCCATGGTGCGGTGGTAAATACGACTTTCATGTGCGCCAAGAAGCTGCCTTCGTCAATCCCGCCATAATAGGCTCGCAGGGCAGGGTTTTTCCAGGCGATGAAGTAGCCGAAGGTGGAGTACAAGATCATGTAAGCAATGGCAATCACCGTCAATTTCCAGGCCCATTCGCTTGCAGGCATCAGCAAACGTGCGTTCGGCTCATGGATGGTTGCGGTATCCGCCTTTCTTTTGCCCAGAATCAAAACGGCCAGCACCGAGAAAGGAGCGGTAACGAGGACGCCCATCAGCAAGAGACGCGGCAACACACCCGGTGGCAGGATGTGAAAGACCAACGATTCAATTTGCGACATGAAGGTCATCACGCCATAGAAGACCAAAAAGACGGTGGCCATGAGCCGCCAGCCCGACCAGCGCGAGCGGAGGATGATGTAAGCCAGCACAAGGGTGTCCAAAAAGCACACCGCCAGCAAAGCCATGAGTACTTTCGAGGTTTCGATGTCCATTTCAGTTTCCTCCTTCTATGTGAATCTGCAGACCGTCAGCAAAGCGATGGGTTCGGCGCCAGCCTGTACGGGCGTTTGGTTTGTGCTGTCCTATAGCCCAACAACACGACCTGCTACCGACCAGCACATGAACAGGATAACGGTCAGGGTTAGTATCTTCAGACTGATGAAGAGAGCAGTTTTGAGTTTCATTTCTCTATCTCCTTTTTTGGCAGCATGGATGAGCTTCATTGAATCGAACTTGTCGCTCGTGTTTTGCAGGACTGGCAATCCGACCTCATGTCCAGGACTGCCAGTCCCAAAGTGCGTCAGATCCAGCTCCTATTCTGTCTTCGCAGACAGGGTAGTGAGCGCCGCCGGATTGAATCCCTTGGCGATCAGCCAGACCGCCATCACCATCTCTTGCACCAGGATCGGCGCGTTCGCCACCGCCTGGATCAGCGCGGGCTCGCTGAGGTCGGCCAGACCGGTCAGACCGTTCAACGCCAGATGCAGCACGACCGCGATCAACCCCCAGACCGACAGCCAGCGCGGGATCAGCTTGGACTGATACAACACCACATACAGCATGATGGCCCCAATCGGAAAGACAACCGCCATGGCATTCGAGCTGATCTCGGTGGCCTTGGTGATGACCGCTCCCAAGGCTTGATACTCAGGCCCCGCCAGGCTCCCGGCCGCGGCGGCGCCTGCGTATTCCTTGCCAAGGGCGACAAGCAGGAACCAACTGCCCACCACCCCAAGCGCGGTCACCATCTCCAGCCCGCCTCTGAACACGACATAGCCGATGGCCAGTGGCTCGTGGTATCTCTTGAGGATCGGGAACAGGGCCAGTGGGATCATGGCCAGCGCCAGACCCATAGCCAGCATACAGAACGCCCCCAGGATCAGCGGCGTGGGATCGGCCGCAACCTGGGCCAAGTAGCCGGGACCGTTAAGCACCGGCGAGGCAAAGATCACGCTCAACACGCCCATCATCGTACCGATGATGAACAAGATTCCAACGATGACGGCTGTCTTTCTGTAGATGTTCATTTGATCGCTCCTCGTAGCAGCACGATTCCCAGCCTGACAAACCAGATGAGCTGGCACAAGCCGAAAATACCGGTCAGTTCTTGGGTCAGCCCTGGGATCAGCGACAGGATGCCCACCGCGCCGGCGAACAAGCCGAGGACGTTCAGGCCCCGGAACAACGCGCCAGCCCGCAGCGCGGCCAGGCTGACCAGCAGCGTCCACAGGCCGCCCAGGATCTCGCCGTTGCCGTTGCCCAGCCCGCTCGCCACCGCCTCGATGCCCTGCCAGAGCAGCGCCGCCTGGGTCGGATCTTTGGCGTAGAGCGCAATGGTGGGCGCGCTCCCAGCATTGGCGACCATGCCGCTGGCGATCAGCGACCCGGCCCAGATGATGCCGAGTGTGGTGGCGACCTGCATCAGCGCCGGCGCGCCGGCCCGCAGCCGGTCGTGCAGCGCCAGCGCCAGGACGATCAAGGCGACGCCGAAGGCCACGTACATGAGCAGGTTGGTCGCAAAGATGATCATCGGCATCTTGACGAGCAGGGCCACTTTTTGCGCCGAGTCGGTGATGCTGGGATAGTCCAGCACGACGAGAAAAACGGCCATTCCGATCAGGTAGGCGACGGCCAAGTACAACGCGGCGAAACCGCCATACCTCTGCAGAGTTTTCATTTCCTCCTCCTTCCTCACACCGGACTAGCGTCGCCGCGACGACGCGCGGCCCCCGCCGCCCCAAACCGCCGTCAGCCCCAACAGGAAGCCAAAGACATACCAGTTCCCGTTGTTGTGCGTCTCGAAAACATGCACGGTATCCGAGAAGAGCGAGATGACGAATGTCACCGGCGCAATGATCCCGTGCCACAGGCCTTGCCAGAAGCCGGCGACGCGGCCCGCCTCGTCCGGGGTGTTGACCTGTGCGTTGGGGCCGGCCACACAGCCAACCAGCGCCAGGAGCGCCATGACCAGCATAACTGCGACAAGTGCGTTTCTCACAGGTGATTCCTCCTTGTTTGGGTTTTCTCCAAATTCAGCGAGTTCGCGGGTATTGCAGTCAGGACTGGGCTGCCGCGGAGCGCCAACTCCACGCCAGCCAGATGATCCCCAGCATAGCGACCACCTCCAAGGCGGCAAAGACAGGATAGCTGGCGCTTTCCCAATTCCCGCCGCCAAGCACATAGAGCAGGGTCAGCACGCTGGCAGCGATATTCAACCAGCGGTTCACGTCACGGCGGAACCAACGCGAGGCGACGATCATCGCGATCGGGATCGCCTGAAACAGGCTGAAGCCCACGATCAGCGCCGGGGTGAGATCAAACCCTGTTTTGCCGTTCATGATGCTTGCGAGCGTGCCAGGCTCCAGGAAACCGAAGATGTCGGCGAAGGCGATGCAGAACAGCACCGAGACCCACAGAGTGGAGAGAGCGACCCTCCGGTCCTCGACTTCGATCAGTTTGTTGCCGGTGTTCATGTCTTACTCCTGATAGGCTTGGTTTGCAGGCTCCAGCGGAGGAACCTGATTGACCGAGACCAACGGCACGCCTAAATCGCGCACCTTCTTGAGCAACCCGTGCAGCGCGGCCTGATCCACCACCGGGCCGGTGAGCAGTGTATCGCCGTCCTCAGACAGCGTGATGGTCAGGCCCTCGAACCAGTCTGCCCACGCCAGGCCCAGTTGGCCCTTGAGCCTGATCTGGTAGACCAGGGAGTGACCTGGACCAAATGTTGGGTCGGGATAGTGTGACATGACCTTGCACCTGTTGGGTTTGGTCTCAGCGGCTGAGCCGCTCGCTCAATGCACAGGTACTATACCGCCGCCGCGGTGTTGTTGTATAGACACTTTGGTGTTGGTGGGAGGTGTTGTTTTTGTTTTGAATGAAACGAAAAGTCTCACGCAAAGACGCCAAGCCGCAAGGATCGCACCTTAGCAACTTTGCGTCTTAGCGTGAGTTCCGCCAGCGGTCCGTAAGCTCTATGAAGGAGTGAAGGTGACGGGGGAAAGGGTGGGGAATACGCAGCGTACCGTTACAGCAGCCCCAGCTCGCGGGCGCGCGCGATGGCTTCGGTGCGGCTTTGAACTTGTAACTTGTCGAAAATCCTGCGGTTGTGACCCTTGACCGTGTCCAGGGCCAGGAACAGCCGCTCGCCGATCTCGCGGTTGGCGAGGCCCTGGGCAATCAGCTTCAGGATTTCCACCTCGCGTTGGCTCAGCGGCTCGACCAACGACGAAGGACGAACGACGGAGGACGAAAGCTTCGTCGTGCAGAGCGGTTCTTCGTCCTCCGGCACGTTCTGAAAAGCAGCCAGGAGTCTATCCACGTAAGGGAGCAGGTTGCGATCCTGGCTGCGCGGTTGCTTGTCAATGGACAATCGGAAATCGAAAATCGCCGATCGCATCGGCTCGCCCTCATCCACGAAGAGCCGAATGAAGCCGCCCGGCTCGGCTAGCGCCAGGGCAGCGGCCAGCAATTGCAGCGCCTGGTCCTTTGCGCGCTGCGCGTACAGTGCCAGCGCCTCCAGCGCCATCACGCGCAGCCGTTCGTCTTGCCAACCCTTTTCTTCCACTTGCCGGCGATAAGGCTCCAGCACAGCCAGCGCTTTGGCAGTTTCGCCTTGGGCCAGGAATACTCGCGCCTGGCTCAGCGGAAGATCATATTGCCCGACCAGGTACGCGGCCGCGGCGACCTGGCCCTGGCGCAGCAGCCTCAAGACCTGGACCGCGGCGATGTCCGGCAGCCGCAAGGCGAAGTTCCTTTGGCGCGCAGTCTGTTCCGCCTGGGCCAACCGGGCCGCGGCGCCCGCCACATCGCTCTGAGCCAGTTCCAGACGGGCCAGGAACACTTCGCTGACGATGAATCGATCAATCCCAGGGTCATACTGGCGCGCCAGTTGCAGGCTTCGTTGCCCGTGGCGCTCGGCGGCCTTCAGATCGTTCCACTCGTAGTAAATCCGGGCCAGCCCAAGGTGCGTTTCTCCGAGATGCGGCAGGGGATGCTCGCCAGCCAGATCCAGTGCGTGCCGATAGGTCTCGGCGGCCTGGTGGAGCCGGTTGTCCAGTTCTTGTATGGTCCCCCAGCCATGGGTTGCCAGTAGCATAGAAAAGACCTCCCCCGATCTCTTGCTGATGGCAAGGCTTTCCTGGCAGGCAACAGCGGCTGCGCCGCGCTCCCCTTTGAATCCCAAGGCGGTAGTCAGCACCCAGTTTGCCGTAAAGAGAAAGCTCAGATTGCTCGGGTCAAGATACTCCAGGGCGCGCTGCGCCTCGGCGACCATGGCTTCGAGGTCGTAGTGGGTGAACGCCAGCGTGGCCCGTGCGCAGGCGATCCGCCCAATCAAATCGCGGGCGTTTTCGTCACACGCGCCGCCCTGCAAGAGCTTCTCGGCTGTTTGGAGCTGCTCTGCCACGCCGGTGGTTAGCCCAGCCATCAGCGCCAGCGTAGCTCGGCGCACCCATAAGCCGGGCCTGGCATCTAGCTCGGCTTTGGGTAGCGCGGCCAGCCAATTCAGAATCGGCAGGGCCACACTGCGGAGATGCAGATTCATCTCCTTGCTTCCGATCAGGCGCTCGGCCCGTGCGACGTCGTGGGCTATGGCCGCGTGCTGAAAGGCCTCGAACACCAAGCCATTGCGCTCATACCAGGCGCTGACCCGCAGATGCAGCTCGGTCAGCTCTTCTGCAGGGAGACTCTGGCCTAATCGCTGGCGCAGTAATTCGGCAAAGAGATGGTGATAGCGGTACCAGCGCCGTTCGTTATCCAGCGGGACGATGAAGAGGTTGGCGCGGTCAAGGTGTTCGAGGAGGGCATGCGAATGAGCGAATGGCGAATCAGCGAATGGCGCGATTCGTTGATTCGCTGACTCGTTGATTCGCTGACTCGCTGATTCGTTGATTCCCATCACCGCATCACACAGCGGCCCGCACATCCGGTCGAGGATCGACGTGCGCAGCAGAAAAGCCTGGACGCTTGCGGTCTGCTGGCCCAGGACTTCTTCCACCAGGTAGTCTAGCACGAAACGGTGGTTGCCGGTGAAAGACCTGATGAAGCTGGCGGTATCTGAGTGTCCTTGCATCGAAAGCGCGGCCAGTTGCAGACCGACGATCCAGCCTTCGGTGCGAGCTTCCAGCGCGGCGATGTCTTCGGTCGAGAGGTTGAGGCCCATCACCCGATTGAGAAACTCGGCGGCTTCGGCGGGGGTGAAGCGCAGATCGGCGGCGCGCAGCTCGGTCAGTTGGCCGCGGGCGCGCCAGCGCGCCAGCGGAAACGGCGGATCCTCGCGCGTGGCGATGACCACGTGCAGTTGGGGCGGCAGATGCTCGATGAGGAAGGTGAGCGCCTGGCTCAGCGCCGGGGCCTCGATCACGTGGGTGTCATCGAGCGCCAGGATGAGCCGCTCCGCACGGGCGGCCAGCTCATTGAGCAAGCTGGACACCAGCCATTCGGTGTTCGGCGGCTGAGGCTGGGGCGCCTGCAGACTGGCTAACACCCCTGCACCGATCCCCGGCGCCGCCGTCTGCAAGGCCGCGATCAGGTAAGCCAGAAAGCCGGCGGGGTCGTTATCGCCGGCATCCAGCGACAACCAGGCCGCCGGCCGCCCGCAACTGGCGATCCATTCGCCGACCAACGTGGTTTTGCCAAAGCCGGCCGGGGCCGAGATCAGCGTCAACCGCGCGCCCTGGCGCAGTCCTTCGTCCAGGCGCTGCAACAAGCGCGGGCGTGCGCCGCGATTGGCGCGCACGGGCGGGATGTAGAGTTTTGTCGCCAGAAGCTGATTTGTCACGGGTTCACCTATGCAGAGGCAACCCTATTGTATAGGAGAACCCGGTTGAGGTCAACTTACGCCGCCCGGAAAGCGACGCGGAAGCAGATCCAGCCCAGCTATTTTTCTACCTCGATGTAGCTGACCTGGATCTGCGAGCCGTTGTAGTCAGGAACGTTGCTCAGCAATGTGCCGTAGAGCAGTTTGTTTCATAACTCAAACCATGGATCCGCGTGTACAGTACCTTAACAATTCAGTGGAATGATGGTATAAGTGGATGCATCTTGACGCTCAAGGAGATGCAGCCATGACGCGCTCGCACAACGCTCGGCCCCGGAAACCGCGTGCGGCCAAGCCCAAGCCGGTTTTTCGCAGCGGTGTGGCGGCTGAACTGGTCGATGATCTGTTGTTACGCTTCGTCACGCTGGTCAAGCACGGTTTGGAGTTGCTGTTGACCAGCCCTTCGGAACTGGCGGGCAAGGAATTCCGCAAGCAGCCGGCGTTGCGTCACACGGCCGCCGATATTCCGGCCTTGCTGGTCTGGGTGGCCCACAGTGCGTATGAACTGAGCGCGCCGGCCTTCTGCCAGCACATCTTGAGTCACCCGGCCTGGCAGGCGGTGCTGGGCGTCCAGACGCAGGCCGAGCTCGAGGCCCTGCTGAGCCAGGGGGACAGTTACGGTCAGGTCCAGGTGCGGCTGATCGAACTGGCGATCCACGATGCGTTCAAGGAGGGCGACAAGCAGGATCAGCGGCCGGCGGACCAACGGCCGCCGGTGCAGCCGGCCGTCGCGGAGACGATTGGGGTCTCCCGCGTCCTCAAGCTGCTCAAGAAGCGCCTGCGCCCGTTGCTGAGCCGCCTGGAGGCGTACGACCCACCCCATCCGCGGCATCGGCGGCGCAGCTACCGCACCCGCTCGTTTCTGCTGGCCGACCTCGTGCGCTGGATGCTGCACCTGAACTCGACCGAGGAGTTGCGCCGCCGCCTCAAAGAGTTCCCGCACTTAGCTGGCGCCGTCAACTTCCAACCCGGCGCCATTCCGAGCAAGGCCACGTTTAGCCGGCGGCGCTTGGTGATCCCGCTGGCGGACCTCCAGGCCATCTTGCACGCGTTGGTGGGCGTGCTGACGCGCATGCGGGTCATCGACGGCCGGGCCTGGATCATCGACTTGACCCGCCTGCCGACTTACAGCAGCGTCAGCAAGGAGTACCCCGACCGCCCCAACGGCAAGCGTGATCCTGAGGCGGCCTTCTGCGGCTATCGGGACAACGACGACGGCCTCCAGTTCGGTTATAGTCTGCTGTTCGTGGTGGACTTCAAGACCGAGTTGCCGTTTGCCCTGCTCTTTGCCGCGGGCAGTGCTCATGATGCGCCCCTGGCGCAACCGCTACTGGACCAGGCCGCTACCGAGCATCCCGCCCTGGCGGAGCGTTGCACCCTGGCGGTCGGCGACGCCAGCTATGATGCGGTGTCCATCTTCACGTGGTTCTTGTCGCGCCTGCGCGCCCTGCCGGTCATCACCAAGAACCCGCGCAACGCCGCCGATCCGCAAGCCGATTTGGCGACCGATGCGTTCTGCATCCTGCGCCGCCCGAGTCCCTGGCACACGGCGCTGTTTCATAGCCGCACCGCGGTCGAACGCACCAACGGCCGCCTCAAGTTGACCTTCAACTTGCGCTACCACAAGAACCGCGGTCGCAACGCCGTCGAGCACGCCACCCTCTTTGCCGCGATTGCCATGCTCGCGGCGGCGTGGGTGGCGGTCGCCACCGGTCATCCCGAGAAGATCCGCGCCGCCTGGACCTGGATCAATTTCCAGTAAGCCGTGGCCGACCGGCGCACGGGGTACAGCGCCACCCCATGCCAGTTCCGCGCATGGG
>Ga0194126_10002195_pt1 | contig 31890 bp, 38 predicted proteins | sample TA2KigC150mmetaG_FD_148641 | JGI IMG/M metagenome (GOLD analysis project Ga0194126, IMG submission 148641) | Freshwater microbial communities from Lake Tanganyika, Tanzania - TA2015035 Kigoma Deep Cast 150m | ecosystem: Environmental > Aquatic > Freshwater > Lake | place: Tanzania: Lake... | reverse complement strand
TCCAGCCCCATTACCTTGGTGGGATCGCAGTTGGTATGGGCTTGGGGCCTGAGCGGAAAGCCTAATAGTTACAATTCGAACTCAAGCCGGTTGACCATCGAGTGGGAATAATTTTTGCCCATCCGATGGTATCCGGAACTACGCCACCGTGCGACGCAACTACCTGAAAAAAATAAATAATCCTGCCGATACCTATCGGGGGCTATCGGTGGGCGTGAATCGCATCTGGCGGCCTCGCTGACGGACCTCGCCCCCATTGATCAACCAGAAAATCGAAAGTACCGTCACGGCAAATGAGGCTCGTGACGGTACTTTTTTTGATCTAACACACTGAGTAGTAATCGTTTTCACCGACACGAGCCTCCGAAAACCGCGTGACGGTACTTTTCGCGAGGTGGCTAAGCATGTTGACCGATGCAGCGCTCAAGGCTCTGAAACCTAGAGAGAAAATGTTCAAGGTGACCGACCGTGACGGCATGTATGTGCGCGTGGCACCGTCTGGCGCCATCTCCTTCAGGCTCGACTACCGGCTGAACGGCAGGCGGGAGACCGTCTATCTCGGCAAGTACGCCCGAGACGGGATCTCGCTCGCCCGGGCTCGCGAACTATGCCTGGACGCGCGCCGGGCGATCGCAGAGGGGCGGTCCCCCGCCATCGAGAAGCAGCGGCAAAAGCGCCGGATCAAGGAAGCCAAGAGTTTCGGCGAGTTCGGGGAGAAGTGGCTGGTCAACGCGCCAATGGCTGACAGCACGCGCGCGATGCGCCGCTCGATCTTTGAGCGGGAGCTTATGCCAGTCTGGCGGAACCGTTTGCTGACCGAGATCACGCCCGATGACCTTCGCGCCCATTGCGCGAAGATCGTGGAACGGGGCGCACCGGCGACGGCGATCCATGTGCGGGATATCCTGAAGCAGATCTACGGCTTCGCCATTCTCCACGGCGAGAAGGTCGCAAACCCGGCCGATGACGTCGGTCCGGCCTCGATCGCCACCTTCGCACCCAAAGACCGTGCGCTCTCGGCGACCGAGATCCGCATCATGCTCAAGCAGCTCGAGCATGTTGCCACGCTGCCAACGATCCGCCTCGGCATGAAGCTCTACCTCCTGACCATGGTCCGGAAGAGCGAGCTGCAGGACGCAGTTTGGGACGAAGTCGATTTCGACAATGCCGTCTGGACAATCCCGAAGGAGCGTATGAAGCGATCGAAGCCGCACAACGTTTACCTGTGCCGGCAGACGCTCGATATCATGATCGCGCTCAAGACCTGCGCCGGGAACTCACGGTACCTGCTGCCGTCCCGATACGATGCGGACGCGCCGATGTCGCGCGCGACCTTCAACCGGATAACCTACGCCGTCGTCGAACAGGCCAAGAAGGAGGGGCTGCCGCTGGAGCCGTTCACCGTCCACGATCTGCGGCGCACGGGGTCGACGCTGCTCAACGAGCTGGGCTTCAACCGCGACTGGATCGAAAAGTGCCTGGCGCACGAGGACGGGCGCTCATCACGCGGCGTCTATAACAAGGCAGAGTATGAGGTTCAGCGTCGGCACATGATGCAGGAATGGGCTGACATCGTTGATGCCTGGGTTGAGGGTCGGAAACATGTTCCGACGCTTCTGCCTCCCTCTATGCCCCTTGTTGCACTCGATCCCGCGCTTTGACAGGCCGGGACTTGCGCTTGGAGACGTCCGGATGCTTCGCTCGACGGATCGGAGTTGCGCGCCGCGCCAACAACCAAGCGTGAACCTCGGAGAGATCCCAGACGATACAGCGAGGCGACAGCGCAAAGCGCCGAGGAAACTCACCGCGCTGCTCCATTTCGTAAATCGTGCTGTCTGCGAGGGGGACCATCTCTCGCAGTTGGTGCCGTCTGATGGTCTTCCTGATCTCCAAAGTATCGCTCTGGCGCATGCTCGCTCTCCTTCTCGGCTGCTGCTGGGAATTGAGAACGATAGGTGTCGGTGCTGGAAGTCCCTTAAGAATAGCTTGCGGCAATTTCGGGCTCTGGCGTGCAAATCGGCGAGGCTAGTTATCCGCTTAGGATCGACGGGCCTTCTTGAACGCTCGATCGCTCGCGATGAACCGCTCCAACATAGGCGCGATGAGCTTTTCCGGTTCGACAGTATTGCCGGAGGCGCGTGCGAGAATTTCGGCATAAGCGATCAAATTCCGATGCAGCGCCGCCGGCAGTGTCAGGGTGACCTTGACCGGCTTTTCATCTTCCACGGTGGAGAGCTTCAATTTGGTCATGGCTCGCTTCCTGTCGCTGCGACGTCGCCGGGCGCGCGGTAAGGCGCCAGCACGAGATCGCGGGTCACGATCACCCTCACCGGAAAGCCCGGCCGAATGGTGAGCGTCGGCTGGATATTGAGATTACGCCCGACCACCTGCTGGCCGGTCTGATTGAGGCTTTGCGCGCCTCCGCGGCGTAGCGCCTGAATGAGAGCGTTTTCCGTCCCTGTCGTCCCGAGCTGCGTCCCGACGCCGAGAATGGTTGACAAAGCAGCGGCGCCGGCGAGGCGGAGCCAATGATGATCGACTTCGTCCTCAAGGCCGGAATAGCCGGCGGCGTCGGCGCCAGGCTGGCGCTCGAGAACGATGGAGCGCCCGTCCGGGAGAATGAGGCGATTCCAGACGAGTAGCACGCGCGATTGGCCGAAGGCGATTTGGGAGTCGTAGACGCCGACGAGCCTGGAGCCTTGCGGGATGAGGAGAAAGCGCCCGGTGGGGCTGTCATAGACGTTCTCCGTGACTTGCGCAGTGATCTGCCCGGGAAGATCGGAGCGGATGCCGGTGACGAGCGCGGCGGGAATGACCGCGCCCGCCTGCAGGACATAGCGCGACGCGGGCGCGGCAAGACGATCGAGGCTGACGGTGCGTCGATCGGCGGGCGCATTGACGAAAGCGAACTTTCGATCCTGCATGTTCTGGACATCGGCGGGATCGATCGGGGCCGGTTCGGTTGGAGGCGCCGATGCTTGGACGCTCGGATCAACCCCAGGTCTTTGAGCTGCCTCGGCACTTGCCGACGGCCGCTCGCGGACATTCGTCGTCGCAAAGAGCTTTGCTGTCCGCGCCGCCTCGCGCTCCTGTCCGATGCGCTGTTGCTCGGGATCCGGGCCGGTCGGCGGCAGTTGCCCCTGGGCGGCGAGAATCGGCCGTCCGAGATCGCCCGGTAGCGGCGGCCCGAGCTTGGGGACGTTCTTTGGCAGGCCCGAATAGTCGCGCGGTAGAGAAGCAAGGCCGTCGGGCGTGGTCTTCGCTTCGGTATTGATGAGCTCCGGCGCGGGGCCGGAACGTGAGCGCCCCTGCAACGCCCAGATGGTCAAGCCGAGAAGGGCGGCTGAGGAGACGCCCGCGAGCGCGATCAGCACGCGGCGGGAGAGTCGCGTCACTGGCGGCCGTTCGGGTCGCAGCCGCAATTCTTCCGCGAGCTTCATCTCGTGCTCCGGCGCGCTCATATCGCGGATCTTCCGTCGGTGCGCACAACGCGGACGACCTTCTGGTCGTCAGCGCCGAAGCGCAGTTCCGCGGCGGCGAAGAGCCGGTCGACGATCATGTGGTTACCGCGCACGCGGTAATTGACGAGCTGGCTGTCGCCCGAAGCGCCGGTGATGAATAGCGGGGGCATTTCGCCCTGAGAGACGCCACGCGGGAATTCGATATAGACCTTGCGGCCGTCGTCGAAGGCGCGCAGCGGCCGCCAGGGCGCGGCGTCGCCCTCGATCGCGTAGCGGAAATTGAGCCGGGCGAGATCAAGGCCGACATCGACTGGCGCGGCGGCCTCGGCCGCAACATTCCGGCGGCGTAGCGCGATGAGCTCGTCCTGCGGATATTGCCAGGAGACCGAGGCCATATAGGTCTTGTCGGTCGAGCGCAGCTCCAGATGATAGGTGCGCCTGTCGGTGTTGATGACGAGATTGGTCATGAGGTCGGCGCGGGTTGGCTTGACCATGATGTGCGTCTTGCGAGCGGCCCCCGCGCCGCTTTCCGTATCGCCGATGATCCAGCGCACCGTGTCGCCGGCGGCGACGGGGCCGGAGCCGACGAGCTGCTCGCCATCCTGCAGGGCGATGTCGGTGATCTCGCCGGGGGCGGCATAGACCTGATAGAGCGCGCCTTCGGTGAAGGGATAGATCTGGACGGCGTTGATGTAGCCGGCGCGGCGCGGCTCCATGCGCGCGGCGGCGTTGGCCTGTTCGATCCGCGCTTTCGGATCGATCGGCTCAGGCCGCTCTCCCTTGCCCCGCGCAAGGGATTTGAGCTGGCCCGGCAGCGGCAGGATCTTCGGGATTTCTACGATCTTGACCGGGCCAGGCGGATCGCTCTGCAGGCTCGCCGGAACCGGCAGATCGTCATAGGCGATCTCGGGCGGCTTGAAGCTCGAACAGGCGGTGAGCAAAGGCGACGAGAGAGTGAGGCTCAAGAAAGCCCGAAACGAGAATGGAGTCATTGGCCAAGCTCCTTCGACCAGTTGATGGCTTGAATGAAAAGGCCGAGCGGGTTCTTGCGCAGGCGCTCGGCGTCGCGGGGCGGCTGAACGATGATGGTGAGAATGGCGGTCCAGCGTTCCGTTGAAGCGAGGCTGGCGTTCTCGTAGCGGCGCTCGGTCCAGGCGACGCGGAAGGAATCGTCGGAGGCGCGAATGACGCTGGCGACGTCGACGGCGATCTGAACCTGTCCGACCTTGGCGAAGGGGTCGTTGGCGCGGGCGTAGTCGTTCAGGGTCAGAGCGCCCTTATCAGTCACGAAGTCATAGGCCTTCAGCCAGTTCTGCCGAACTACGATGGGGTCGGCTGGGATCGCGCGGACATGCTCGACAAAGCGGGCGAGATGCCAGGCGATCTGCGGATCGGTCGGCCGATAATCGGCGACGGCGGGCGCGACGGCCTGCGATTCGCCGAATCTATCGATCTGCACGACCCAGGGCACGACCGAGCCACGCGCATTCTGCCAGACGAGGGCGATAGCGAGGCCGCCAACAAGGAACAGATTGCCAAAGGCGATCAGCCGCCAATTCTTCGCCTGCACGCGGGCAGCGCCGATGCGCTCGTCCCAGACCTGCGCGGCTTTCTGGTAGGGCGTTTCGGGTTCGGGCGTGCGGCCGTAGCGGACGGAAGATCGTTTGAACATTAGCGGGCCTCGGACAGATTGACGGAGGCGCCGCCGCCATGGGCGTCGCCGGAGCGAAGGGCATGGGCGGCGATCGAGACGCCGTGCGAAACGGATTGGGAGCGCTTGAGGCGCTTCGCCCAGGCGGGTTCGCCGGAGGCGACTTGAGAGGCTCCGGCGCCTGAAGAGACGCCGCCATCAGGCGGAGGGGCCGACGCGGCGCCGGCCGAAACGAATGGCCGCGCAGCCGAACTTCCTGACCCGCCGCCAGAACCGCCAGGCGGTGCGGAAGGCGGCGCGTTGCCGCCGGGCGGTTGGGGTCCCCGCGAGGGCGGCAAGGTCGCCGCAGCCTGCGTCTCGCTCCTTCCGGCGAGGCCTGCGACCGTCCCGCCCGCAAGTCGCAGGGCGCCGTAGCCAGCGGCCCCCGCGCCGCCCGCGACAAGCCCGGTCCCAACGACAGCGCCCGCGCCAAGCTGGGGGCCTCCGGAAACGATCCCATTGGCGATGCCGGGCCCGAAGATGCCGAGACCGAGAAGAGAGAGCGCCGCGAGCACCAGCGCCATGGCGTCGTCGACCGTTGGCTGACTCACAAATCCTTGCGTGAATTGCGCGAAGAGCGTCGAACCGATGCCGACGATGACCGCAAGCACCAGAACTTTGACGCCGGAGGAGACGACATTGCCGAGGACGCGTTCAGCAAGAAAGGCGGTCTTGCCGAAGAGGCCAAAGGGAATGAGGACGAAGCCCGCAAGCGTCGTCAGCTTGAATTCGATCAGCGTGACGAAGAGCTGGATCGCCAGAATGAAAAAGCTCAGGAGAACGATGAGCCAGGCGATGAGGAGAATGGCGATCTGGATGACGTTCTCGAAGAAGGACACATAGCCGAGAAGCTGCGAGAGGGAATCGAGGAGCGGGCGTCCTGCGTCGATGCCGACTTGCGCGACGCGGCCGGGCCGGAGGAAATCGGCGGCGGAGAGGCCGGCGCCGGCGGCCTTGAGGCCGAGGCCCGAGAAACTTTCGAAGACGATGCGGGCGAGATTGTTCCAATTGCCGATGAGGTAGGCGAAGACGCCGACAAACAGCGTCTTCTTCACCAGGCGAGCGATGACGTCTTCGTCGGGGCCCATGCTCCAGAAGAGCGCGGCGAGGGTGACGTCGATGACGACCAGCGTCGTCGCCAGAAACCCCACCTCGCCGCCGAGCAGGCCGAAGCCGGAGTCGATATAGCGGGTGAAGGTCTCGAGGAAGCGATCGATGACGCCGGTTCCGCCCATGGCGCTACTCGCTCTTTCGCGCAGGCTTCGGTGACGCGCCGTTTGAAGTCGAGCGATGCGACGGGAACATATCGATGAGGTGCTCGGCGGGTTGGACCGGCTCGCCATTCCCGAGAAACCTCTTGCGCTCCTTCGCCCAGAGCGCCTTGCAGGCGGCATCGTCGGCTTCTTCGATCGGGAGCTGGGCGCAGCGCAGGAGTTCGGGGTCGATCGAAGGCTCTCCCGACGGCGCGCCGATCGGCGAAAGCGACGCCGGTTTCGTTCGCGCCGCGACATCGGCGTCACAGGCGGATTCGACGCCAATGAGCGCGATCGCGCCGATGACGATCCCAACGGCGACAAAGCCGACATTCTCGGGCGCGAACCATTCTCTCCAGTTCATGGCATCGCCCTCGCTCAATGAAACATCGCGACATTGCCTGGCTGGTAGGCCTGGCCGGGCGCAACGAAGCGACGCATCTGCTCGCGCGCCTGTTCCTGGGCTTCGGCGTTGCGCGCGAGTTCGAGCGACTGGGCGCGGCCTTGCGAAGCGAGAAGGGCGGTTACGTCGGCGAGTTGCTTGCTTTGGAGCGCGAGAAGCTGATTGCCGGCCTGTGACGCCTGAAGCGCGCCGAGCGCGGACTGGCTCGACGAGATCAGCGCGCCGGCTTCGGAACGGGCCGTGTCGATGGACTGAACAATGCCGGCCTGAACGCGCATCGCGTCCTGCAAAGCAGACAAGGAGTTTTGCCAGCGCTGCCGCGCGCCATCGACAAGGCTCGCGGAACTCATCGACGAATTGACGGGACCGTACTGCGTCGAAAAGGCCTGATCGATTTGCTGCACGTCATAGGCGATGCGCTGGGCCTCGCGGAGCAGCTGTTGCGTTTGTGAGATCGACTTCTGGATCGTCTGCAGCGAGGAGTAGGGAAGGTTCGCAAGGTTCCTTCCCTGATTGATCAGCATCCGCGCCTCGTTCTGAAGGCTCGTGATCTGATTATTGATCTGCTGCAGCGTATTCGCCGCGGTCAGCACGTTCTGGGCGTAATTGGTTGGGTCGAACACAACGAATTGCGCCGAGGCGGGCGCGCTGAGGAAGGCAAGGGACAATGCGAATGCGCTCGCGGCTGCGAGGCGACGAAGGCGGGTCATGACGATGTCTCCAGATCGGTCGAGGCGGGGAGAAGTGCGGCGGCCCAGTCGAGGCCGCGCGCGGACAGCCATGCGCGGGCAAATCCTTCGCACCCGACGTGGGCGCAAATCTCTGCGATGCGTTTTTGGTCGGTCTTGGAAGACGCGGCGCAAAGGGCGAGCGCCACGGGACCGAGCCCCAGTTCGAAGAGGCGATTGCCGCGCCGCGACTGGCAGTAATAGTCGCGCTTGGGCGTCGCCCGCGCGATGATCTCGATCTGCCGGTCATTGAGGCCGAAGCGGCGATAGATCGAGAGAATCTGCGGCTCGATCGCGCGCTCGTTGGGCAGGAAAATCCGGGTTGGGCAGCTCTCGACGATCGCGGGCGCGATCGGGCTCGTCTCGATATCGGCGAGCGACTGGGTAGCGAAGACGACGGAAGCGTTCTTCTTCCTCAGTGTCTTGAGCCATTCGCGCAATTGCGCCGCGAAGCCAGGCTCGTCGAGGGCGAGCCACCCTTCGTCGATGACGAGGAGCGTAGGCGCTCCGTCGAACCGGCCTTCGATGCGGTGAAAGAGATAGGCGAGGACGGCGGGCGCGGCCGCGGAGCCGATCAGCCCCTCCGTCTCGAAACATTGGACGTCGGCGCCGCCGAGAACTTCAGCGTCGGAATCGAGAAGCCGCCCGTGCGGTCCGCCGAGGCAAAACGGCTTGAGCGCGCGTTTGAGCGGATTGGATTGCAGGAGAACGGAGAGGCCGGTGAGCGTGCGTTCCTCGATCGGCGCGGAGGCGAGGGACGAGAGCGCCGACCAAAGATGCTCTTTGACCTCCGGCGTGACGGCGACATTCTCGCGGGCGAGGATGGAGGCGATCCAATCGGCGGCCCAGGTGCGTTCGGCGGGATCGTCAACCGCAGCGAGGGGCTGCAAGGCGACGGGATCGGTTGTCTCTACCGAGAGCGCGCCGCCGAGATCATGCCAGCTGCCGCCCATGGCGAGAGTCGCCGCCCGGGCCGATCCCCCGAAATCGAACACAAAAATCCGAGAGCGCGCGTAGCGGCGGAATTGCAGTGCCATGAGAGACAGCAGCACGCTCTTGCCCGCGCCGGTTGGCCCGATAACGAGCGTGTGGCCGACGTCGCCGACATGGAGCGAGAAGCGAAACGGCGTCGAGCCTTCGGTGCGGCCAAAGAACAGCGGCGGCGCATTGAGATGCGCGTCCGTCAACGTGCCCGCCCAGACCGCCGAAAGCGGGATCATATGGGCGAGATTGATGGTCGAAATCGGCGGCTGACGGACATTGGCGTAGACATGACCCGGAAGCGAGCCGAGCCAGGCCTCGATGGCGTTGACCGTCTCGACCATCGACGTGAAGTCGCGTCCCTGGATGACCTTCTCGGCGAGGCGCAGCTTCTCGTCTGCGAGACGGGCATCCTCGTCCCAGACGGTGATCGTCGCCGTCACATAGGCTTCACCGATCAAATCGGAGCCCAGATCCTGCAGCGCGGCGTCGGCGTCGAGCGCCTTGTTATGGGCGTCGGTGTCGAGAAGGACGGCGGACTCATTGGTCATCACCTCCTTCAGGATCGCCAGGATGGATTTGCGCTTGGCGAACCATTGCCGGCGGATGCGGGTGACGACCTTGGTGGCGTCCGTCTTGTCGAGCGTGATGGCCCGGGTCGACCAACGATAGGGGAAGGCGAGGCGATTGAGCTCGTCGAGGATCCCGGGATGGGTCGCTGAGGGGAAGCCCATGACGGTGAGGATGCGCAGATGCACTCGCCCGAGCCGGGGCTCGAGGCCGCCGGTCAGCGGCTCGTCGGCGAGGATCGCGTCGAGATGCATGGGCGTCTCGGGAACGCGGACCTTGTGGCGCTTGGTCGAGACGCAGGAATGGAGAAAAGTCAGGGTCTCGCTGTCGGAGAGCCATTCGGCTTCCGGCGCAAAGCCGTCGATGAGCTGCAGGAGCCGGTCGGTGCGGTCGATGAAGCTGGAGAGAACGGCGTTTGGTGCGCCTTCCTGCGACCGGCCCTCATAAAGCCAGCTCTCGGCGCCCGCCGCCTCGTCCTCGGGCGGCAGATAAACGAGCGTCAGAAAATAGCCGCTCTCGAAATGCGCGCCTTCCTCTTCGAACTGGGCGCGGCGCTCTTCGTCGATGAGCGCGGAGACCGGATCGGGGAAGGAACTCGCCGGATAATCCTGCGCGGGATTGCGCTGCGCCTCGAAGAAGATCGCCCAGCCGGACCCCAGGCGCCGCAGCGCATTGTTGAGCCGCGCCGTGACGCCGACGAGCTCCGCTTGCGTCGCGCTTTCGAGATCGGGACCGCGAAAGCGCGCGGTGCGCTGCAACGAGCCGTCTTTATTCAGGATGATGCCCGGCGCGACGAGCGCCGCCCAGGGCAGGAAGTCGGCGAGGCTGTGCGGCTTCTTGCGATATTCGGCGAGGTTCAGCATCGCGCTTCTCCTCACACCCCGAAATGCGCCGGGTAGCGCAGATGGCGGCGCACGACCTCGACAAAATCGGGATCGCGCTTCGCCGCCCAGACCGACGCGAATTGCGCGACGATCCAGAAGGCGAGTCCCGCGAGCCAGAGCCGCAGACCGAGTCCGAGCGCCGCCGCGAGCGTGCCGTTCAGGATGGCGATGGACCGCGGCGCGCCGCCGAGAAAGATCGGTTCGGTGAGCGCCCGCCGGACGGGAACGCGAAAGCCTGCGATGGCGCCGTCGATGGGAAGAGAGCCATTCTCCATCAGATCAGCGCTCCGCCGCCGAAGGAGAAGAAGGACAGAAAAAAGCTCGAGGCGGCGAAGGCGATCGATAGGCCGAAGACGATCTGCACCAGCCGCCGGAAGCCGCCCGAGGTGTCGCCGAAGGCGAGGGTCAGGCCTGTCGTGATGATGATGATCACCGCGATGATCTTGGCGACCGGCCCCTCGATCGATTGCAGGATCTGCTGAAGCGGCTGCTCCCAGGGCATGTTTGAGCCGGCTGCGAAGGCGGGCGTCGAAAGCGCGGCGGCCGAGACGATGAGGGAAAGCCGAAGACAAATGCGAGCGCGCAACCGATTGCGGATAGGAAGCCTATTCATGTGTGTCTCCAAAGGTGACGGAGGTGAGGTCGGCGAGCGCGTAGTTGCCGTAGGCGTCGAGGCCCTGGACGGCGGCGAGCTCGATCAGCCGCCGCTCATTCCCGCGGCCAGCGAGAACGGCGATGATCTGGATCGTCTCCGCGATTAGCGCGCGCGGAACGGTCACGACCGCTTCCTGAATGAGCTGTTCGAGACGCCGCAGCGCCCCAAGCGCCGAACCGGCGTGAATAGTGCCGACGCCGCCGGGATGGCCCGTGCCCCAGGCCTTGAGTAGATCGAGCGCCTCGGCTCCGCGCACTTCGCCGATGGGAATGCGGTCAGGACGAAGCCGGAGCGAGGAGCGGACCAGCTCGGAGAGCGAGGCGACGCCGTCCTTGGTGCGCAGGGAAACGAGATTGGGCGCGGCGCATTGCAGTTCGCGCGTGTCTTCGATCAGCACAACGCGGTCAGAACTCTTGGCGATCTCCGCGAGCAGGGCGTTGGCGAGCGTCGTCTTGCCGGTGGATGTGCCGCCGGCGATGAGGATGTTTTTTCGCTCAGCGGCAGAGGCGCGAAGGATTGCCGCCTGATCTTTCGCCATGACGCCAGCCGCGACGTAATCGTCGAGCGAAAACACCGCGACCGCCGGCTTGCGGATGGCGAAAGCGGGCGCATAAACGACGGGTGGCAGGACCCCTTCAAAGCGCTCGCCGGTTTCCGGCAACTCCGCCGAGACGCGCGGCGCCCCGGCGTGCACTTCCGCGCCGACATGATGGGCGACCAGCCGGATGATGCGCTCGCCGTCTTCCGCTGATAATCGCGCGCCAGTATCCTCGAGCCCGGTCGTCAGACGATCGAGCCAAAGCCGCCCATCGGGATTGAGCATGATCTCGACGACGCTCGCATCGTCGAGCCAGCCCGCAATCTCTGCGCCGAGCGCCGTGCGCAACATGCGGGCGCTACGCGATAGTGCTTCGACATTGTCGTTTTGAGAGCGCACGTCCGTCCCCGGTTTTCGCGGAACCGCGCGATGGCGGTTCGAAGCCGGGGTCGATTAAGAAAGGCCGGAAGGGAGGGAATGCAACAAGGGACTCAAGGGCGTAGGGCTGTGGCGTGCAATGACAGGAAAACGACGGAAGTGACCTGAAAACGAAGTGCTTGGCAGCATCGACCGGCGCATCTGTGAACGCTATGACGAATCACGGGCTTCTACGCGCCAAAGTTACTGCGTGCACAACTCATAACTTTCGGCGCAAGGCTCGCCTCGGAGGGCAGCTTTTTGACTCGAATGGGCCTTATACGATGCTATGCAAGGCCAATTCCATACAAGACATTTGTCGTGATCACGTTACCCCCCGCGAGCGCTACGAGATTCTTCTCGCGCACGCGGGCGAGTGTTCTCGCGTCCAACTGAGCGAGCGTCCCGCGATAGCCGCTCCCCATGGCGACCAGCCACTAAGCATCGGGCGAACTGATGGGATGGCTTCCCGCTTCCGCGATGATTTCCACGTCGGCTATTCCTGCGTCCGCAAGCATCTCGCGCAGGCCCGTAGGCGTTGAAATGCGCTCCCACGGGTTAAAGCCCTTCAGCAGGTCGGGGCGCTCTTCCCGTATGGCCTCCCAGAAGGCGGCGTTGGCGGGCTCGAACAGGTCCGGCCCCCATGTGGCGATGGCTAGTCGTCCGTTCGGGCGGACCATGCGCCAAAGCTCCTTTGTCGCTGCAACCATGTCGGGGACAAAGAAAATTCCGAAGACGCAGACCACGGCGTCGAAGCTCGCGTCGGGATAGCCGAGCGCCGGCATGTCGCCGATCCTGAATTCGAGATTGCCGAGCCCCTTCTCGCGCGCCTTTGCCTCTCCCAAGCTGACGAGCCGCTCGGCGAGATCGACCGCGACGACTTTGCCCTTTGGTCCGACAGTTTCAGCAGCGGGCAGCTGCCGAGCCGCCGCTTCCGCAGCACACATCGAGAACCGTCTCACCCTCGCTCAAGCCAAGGCGCGCGATGGTCTGCCGTCCAAAGCGATGCCAGAAGGAGCTGACAGGATGGTCGAAATAATCCGCCGCCGCGTTATATGCGGCGGTGGATTTGGCGTTCGCCTCTTCCAGGGCGCCCATTTGAGTTAGCCAATTCCTTCGATGATTTGTCCCGTTCCGTCGCAGCGTTCGCAGGGCTCTTCCGTCGGTTGGCCCGTCTTCTTGTCCACCTGCTTGCCGGTTCCGTGGCAATCGGGGCAAATGTCCTCGCCAGTGCCGGGTGTTCCCGCCTCTGGATCGTCGTCAGGGGTGTGATGGCGAAGTGGATTGTTTGACATGAACTGCCCCGTCAGAGCTATGGAATTAAGCCGCGCTCCTTTCATACCATCGACGCGAGCGCCGGACGATATGAACGACCGAAAGCATGACCGGCACTTCGACAAGGACGCCGACGACCGTCGCCAGCGCCGCGCCAGACTGGAAACCGAAGAGCGCAATAGCCGTTGCGACCGCCAGCTCGAAAAAGTTGCTCGCGCCAATGAGCGCCGAAGGCCCCGCGACGCACCACCCCACGCCGAGCGCGCGGTTCATCAGATAGGCAAGACCAGCGTTGAAATAGACCTGGATCAAGATCGGCACGGCCAGCAGGCCGATGACGAGCGGCTGCGCGATGATCTGCTCGCCTTGCAGGCCAAAGAGCAGGACGAGCGTCAGCAGCAACGCCGAAAGCGACAGCGGGCCGAGCCGCGCGAGCGTCCTTTTTAGCGCGGCGTCGCCACCCTGCGCTAACAGCGCCCGCCGCCATAGTTGTGCGGCGATGACCGGCACGACGATGTAGAGCAGGACCGACAGGAGCAGCGTGTTCCAAGGCACGGTGATGGAGGAGAGGCCGAGCAGCAGCGCGACGATCGGCGCGAAGGCGATGACCATGATGGAGTCATTCAGCGCGACTTGGGACAGTGTGAAATGCGGTTCTCCTTCGACGAGGTTGGACCAGACGAAGACCATGGCCGTGCAGGGAGCCGCCGCCAGCAGGATCAATCCGGCAATATAGCCGTCAATCTGATCGGCAGGCAGATAGGGCCGGAACAGATGCGAGATGAAAATCCAGCCGAGCAGCGCCATGGAGAAGGGCTTCACCAGCCAATTGATGCCGACCGTTACGGCAATCCCGCGCCAATGCTCCTTCACCTGCCCGAGAGCGGCAAGGTCGATTTTCAGGAGCATGGGAATAATCATGAGCCAGACGAGCACGGCGACCGGCAAATTGACCTCCGCGACCGTCGCCGCGCCAATGGCGTGGAAGACGGCTGGCATCATCTGCCCAAGAACTATTCCGGCGACAATGCAAAGGGCGACCCAGAGCGTCAGATATCGCTCGAACACGCCCATTGCGGGCGCTTTGCTTACCGTGGAATTACTGGCGATGGTTGTGGCTTCACTCATGATGCTCGATCTTCCCAATGATATTTCAGACGGGTTCAGTCGCACGACCGGCCAATTCGAGAAGGCGCGACACCCCGACCGGCTCTTCCCTCAGCAGCGGCACCACGGCGTAGCGCCGCGCGTGGGTTGTTGCGACTTTCTCCACCTCGCGGAGTTCGTTCTTTGCGCGCTGGCGCAGCAAGGGAGAATGCGGGCGCGCCGCCGCAACGCTGTTATTGATGCTGATTCCGATTGATGGCGCCCCCTAAAACGAGATGAAGGCGCCCACCCATTACGGAATGATGGCGCCCCCCGATTCCGAGATGATCCCGCCCCCCTGCAACGGAATGATCCCGCCCGGGTGATTTCGTGCAGTGTCGGTCGCCGCCGTTGGCCTGATGAGGTCGCTCCTTTGGCAATCCAGGGGGAGCGATCCATGCCAGCGGAGCGGATTACGATGCGCCAGGCGCGCGAGATTATTCGGCTGAAGTCCACATCGATTTCGGCGCACGAGATATCCCGGCGTCTTGGCATGCCGCGCTCGACGGTGCGGGAGGCGCTCAGGCGCGCCGAGAGCGCCGGGCTGTGTTGGCCGCTGCCGGAGGGCATGAACGACGACGCGCTGGAGGCGGCGCTTTACGCCAACCGGCGCAGCAAGCGCGGTCACCGGCGCGTCGAAGAGCCGGACTGGGCCGGCGTGCATCACGAGTTGAAACGCAAGCACGTGACCCTGACGATTTTGTGGGACGAATACATCGCCGAGAACCCTGGCGGCTACAGCTACTCGCGCTTTTGCGAACTGTATCGCGCCTTCGCCAGGACTTTGTCGGTGACGATGCGGCAGACGCACGCCGCCGGCGAGCGGCTGTTCGTCGATTACGCCGGCGACGGCGTTCCGGTCGTCATTGATCGGCTCACCGGCGAAGTGCGCATGGCGCAGATCTTCGTCGCCGTTCTGGGGGCGTCGAGCTTTACATTCGCCAAGGCAAGCTGGACGCAGACGCTTCCTGACTGGATTGACGCCCATGTCGGCGCGCTTGAGGCGATCGGCGGCGTCCCGCAGCTCATCGTGCCGGACAACGCCAAAACCGCCATTGTCAAAGCCTGCTTCTACGACCCGCAGGTCAATCGCACCTATGCCGACATGGCGACCCATTATGGGGCCGCTCTTCTGCCGACGCGGCCGAGAAAGCCGCGGGACAAAGCAAAGGTTGAAGCGGCGGTGCTGATCGTCGAGCGCTGGCTACTCGGGCGGCTGCGCCGCCGAACCTTCTACAGCCTGGCGGAGGTCAACGCCGCGATCGAAGAGATGCTGACAAACCTCAACGAGGAGCAATCCATTCGCCGGCTCGGCGTCACCCGCCGTCAATTGCTCGAGGAGGTCGACCGCCCCGCATTGAAGGCATTGCCGGTCGAGCCTTACGAATATTGCGAATGGCGCCTGCACCGCGTCGGCATTGATTATCACGTCGAGATCAACGCGCATTATTACTCCGTTCCCTATCGCTTCGCCCGGGCGGAGGTCGAAGCGCGGCTGACCGTCCGCGGCGTCGAGATTTTTTATCGAGGCGAGCGCATCGCCGTCCATTTGCGGATGAGCGGCAATCACAAGCACACGACGACGCCTGAACACATGCCATCCAGTCATCGACGCTATGCCGGCTGGACGATCGAGCGCATTCGCGAGGACGCACGCAAGATCGGCCCAGCGACAGCGGCGCTGTGCGAGCAGATTTTGGAGGCGCGGCCCCATCCCGAGCAGGGCTATCGCGCTTGTCTGGGCATCGTGCGCCTTGCCGGCCCCTACGGGTCTGAACGCGTCGAGGCCGCGGCGGAGCGCGCCATCGAGATCGGCGCGAAGACCTACGGTTCGGTCAAATCCATTCTCGACAACAAGCTCGATCGGAAGCCGCCGCCAAAGCGCGCCGCGGACGCGGCCCCGATCCTTCATCAAAACATCCGCGGCCCGCGCTATTACCATTGAAGGAGACGCCGACTTGCTCAAACATCCGACGCTCGACCAACTCAACGCCCTCGGCCTTTACGGAATGGCCAAGGCCTTCGCCGAACTCGCAGAAACAGATGAGGCGAAAGGGATCGACCGCAACGACTGGCTCGCTCTGCTGCTTGATCGGGAAGCCTCGCTTCGACGCGACAAGCGGCTGACGGCGCGACTGCGCGCCGCCAAGCTCCGCCAGCAGGCCGCCGTCGAAGACGTCGACTACCGCGCCGCGCGCGGGCTCGACCGCGCCCAGTTCCAGAAACTCGCCGAAGGCCGATGGATCGACGCTCACGATAATTTGGCTCTCGCCGGCCCATCCGGCGTCGGGAAAAGTTGGCTCGCCTGCGCCATCGGCCAGAAGGCCTGCCGCGACAATCGCTCGGTCGTCTATCATCGCTGGCCGAAGCTCTGCGAAGAGCTCGCGCTCGCGCGCGGCGACGGGCGCCATCCGCGTCTCATCAAATCCCTCGGCCGCGCCGATCTCCTGATCCTCGACGACTTCGGGCTCGAGCCGCTCGACGCCGGCGCGCGCCACGATCTTCTCGAAATCCTCGAAGAACGATACGGGCGCCGATCGACGATCGTCACATCTCAACTCCCTGTGACTGCATGGCATGAGGTTATTGGCGACCCCACCTACGCCGACGCGATCTTGGATCGCCTCGTCCATAACGCCCATCGCATCGAACTCGTCGGCGAGAGCCTGCGCCGAGCGCGCGGAAAAGGAGCCAAATCCGCTTGACCAAAAACCGGAACGGGTGAGACAAATTTAGACGGTCAACGAACGTGGCCCCCCGGGCGGGATCATCTCGGAAAAGGGGGGCGCCATTATCCCGGAATCCCCGGGCGCCATTATCCCGTTACAGACGGGCGCCTTCGTCGGAATCGGCAGTTATTGACGACCCACGCCCAGGGTTCGATCCCCGCGCGGCGCAAATCCGCCTGAAGATTGGCCGCTTCGAGGACGGGCGTCGTTTCCGCGAGCGTCACGAGCAAAACCTTGGTTCGGCGCTCGTCCTGTAGCTGCATCATCGGCGTCGTGTAATGCGCGCCCTTGGCGTCCAGCATCCGCGCAACTTCGCGGTGATAGGCTCCCGTTGCATCCAACAGAAGCAGCGTGTGGCCGGTCGGCGCGGTGTCCATGACGACGAACTTCTCGCCCGCCTCGCGGATGATGCGCGAGAAAGCTTGAAAGACGGCGATTTCTTCCGTGCAGGGCGAGCGCAAATCCTCTTCGAGCAAGGCGCGTCCCTGCGCGTCGAGCTTGGCGCCCTTCGTCCTCAGCACCTCTTGCCGGTAGCGTTCGGTTTCGGCGTGTGGATCAATGCGGCTGACCGTCAGATTTTCCAGTGACCCATGCAGCGTTTCAGCCAGATGCGCGGCAGGGTCGGAGGTGGTGAGATGCACAGGCAGACCGCGATGCGCCAGCTCGACCGCAACCGCCGCCGCCAGCGTCGTCTTGCCGACGCCGCCCTTGCCCATCAGCATGACCAGGCCGTGACCGTCGGCGGCGACGCCATCGACCAGCTCGGAGAGACTGGGCGCATGCAGTTCGACAGGTTCGCCGTCAGCTGTGTCCAGGTGCGGCGGCGTCTCGACGAGAAGCTGGCGCAGCGCATCGAGCCCGACCAGATTGAAGGGCTTCAAAGGCACATAATCGCAGGGCAAGCCGCGAAGCGCATCGGGTGTGGCCGCAAGAGCGGCTTGCTCTCGCGCGTAAAGGGCGGCGGCGAGCGCATCGAGCGCCGCCTCTTCCTTGGGCAGCAGACCATTCACGACGAGGAATTGCTGATTGAGGCCGATCGCCGCTAGCTCCTCATGCGTGCGCGCGGCTTCGCGCAGCGCGGAATTTTGGGCGCGGGCGACGAGGATCAGGCGGGTGCGCTGGCCGTCCGCCAAGGCGTCAACGGCGGCGCTGTATTGCGCGCGCTGCTTTTCCAGTCCGGCGAGCGGCCCGAGGCAAGAGGCGTCACCCTTGCCAGCCTCAAGAAAGCCACTCCACGCGACAGGAAGTTGCAGCAGGCGGATGGTGTGGCCGGTCGGGGCGGTGTCAAAAATAATATGGTCGTATGCCGACGTAATGGCTGCGTCCGTCAACAGTGCGGTGAATTCGTCGAAGGCAGCGATCTCCGTCGTGCAGGCTCCCGAGAGCTGCTCTTCGATGCCCTTCACCACGGCGTCTGGCAGCTTGCCGCGCACGGGACCGACAATGCGGTCGCGATAGGCTTGCGCAGCGGCCTGCGGGTCGATTTCCAGCGCGAACAGGTTCGGGACGGCGTCAATCGCCGTGATTTTGTCGCCGATGCCGACCCCGAACACCTGCCCGACATTCGAGGCCGGATCGGTGCTGACGAGCAGCACACGGTGACCGGCTTCAGCGAGCTGAATCGCCGTCGCGCAGGCGATCGACGTTTTGCCGACGCCGCCTTTGCCCGTGAAAAAGAGGAAGCGCGGAGGTAGCTCAAGAAATTTCATATCAACCTTTCAGCAGCAGGATGTGCCGCTGCAACATGCGCCTTGTTTTACTTCCTCGACCTCTTTGACGCCCGCCCAGCGCGCCAGCTCCGTGCGGCTCGGATAGCGTCCGGCGAGCGCGATATCGCCGTCAACCAGGATCAGCGGCAGCGCTTCCTGCCCGGAGCGTTCGAGAAAGCCTTTCACCGTGGCGTTGTCGGCGAAGGCCAAGGGTTGCTGCGCGAGATTGAAGCGCTCCACTGGCGCGCCGTTCTGCTTCGCCCAATCCACGTCAGCGGCGAAAGTCACAAGGGCCTGATCAGTTTCAACGCCGCAGACGCCAGAGCTGCAACAAAGAGCGGGATCAAAAACATGAATGGTCGCCATGGTGTTCCTTTCAGGGTTGAGGTTGTGAGGCCCTGCCGCCGACGACTTCCCCATCTTCCTTGGTGAAGTCGCCAATGTCGGGGTTGGGCAGAATATCGAGCACGGCTTCCGAGGGACGGCACAGCCGCGCGCCCTTCGGCGTTACGACGATCGGACGGTTGATGAGGATCGGGTGTTCGAGCATGAAACCGATCAATTCCTCTTCCGTCCATTTCGGATCGCCGAGACCGAGCGCGTCATAGGGCGTGCCCTTCTGGCGGAGCAGCTCGTGCGCTGAAATCCCCATGGCCGCGAGCAGCTCGACGAGCCGCCCGCGCGTCGGGGGCTCCTTCAAATATTCAATGACGAATGGCTCTTCGCCGCTCTGCCGGATCATGGCGAGCGTGTTGCGCGAGGTGCCGCAGGCGGGGTTGTGATAGATGGTGATCGTCACCCTCACGCCTCCGTCTTATGGTGATGAGTTGCGCCTTCGGACTCACCGATTTCCTGCAAACGGTTCTTGAGCGCCAGTTTATCCAGGCGCGCGATTGGCACCGCGAGCAGCAGCCAGATCCGATTTTTCATGTAGCGGAAGGCTTCGTTGAAGGCGCGTTGCTTCTCCAGATCAGAGCCCTCGACGGCGGCAGGGTCTTCAATGCCCCAATGCGCGGTCATGGGCTGGCCCGGCCAGATCGGGCAGGCTTCACCCGCTGCGCTGTCGCAGACGGTGAAAACGAAATCCATTTTCGGCGCGTCGGGCGCGGCGAGTTCGTCCCAGCTCTTCGAGCGGAAGCCATCTGTCGGATAGCCAAACTCGGCAAGAGTTTTGAGCGCATAGGGATTGACGACGCCCTTCGGCTGGCTTCCCGCCGAATAGGCGTTGAACCGGCCCGCGCCATCCTTGCGGAGAATGCCTTCCGCCAAGACGGAGCGCGCGGTGTTGCCGGTGCAAAGAAAGAGGACGTTGTAAACACGGTCAGTCATGGATATGGGCCTTTGTCTGGCAACAAGGGGTGAGGTCGGCGATGAGCGGCGCGCAGACATCGGAGCGTCCGCCGCAGCAGTCTTTCAGGAGAAACAGAGTCACCTCACGAAACCGCGCGAGGTTGGCGCGATAGATAATGGAGCGGCTTTGACGCTCCCCACTGACCAGACCGGCTCGCGCGAGGACACTCAGATGCGCTGACATGGTGTTTTGCGGCACGACCATAAGGCGCGCCAATTCGCCGGCGGGGACGCCTTCCGGCTCGCGCTGGACAAGCAGCCGGAAGGTGTCCAGCCGTGTGGTTTGCGCGAGCGCGGCAAGGGCGGTGATGGCATCTATATTATCCATATATCTAGGATAATGGATATATTGTGGAGGCGCAAGATCGTTCGTGACGCTCGGCGGTCAACGGACGGTGGCCTTAGCCGCCCGAGCAACATCCAGTTGCGCGACCTTGCTCATTTGACTCCTGAATCGGCGGGCAAGGCGCGTCGCCACAAGAGCAGAAGACGCCGCAATCCCCCGCCTTCGGTCTGAGCAAGCGACCGCAGCCTTTGCATTCCCGCGAGCTTGGATTCAGCATTGAGGACATTCGCGCCCTGCTTGCCCTCGCCGAACCGCCCCGCGCTTCCTGCGCCGAAGTGAGAGAGATTGCACTGTTGCATCTCGACAAGGTGAGGACGAAGCTCGCCGACCTCGCCAGACTTGAGTGCATTCTCGCTGCGACACTCGCCCAATGTTGGGGCGACGTTGCCCCCTCATGTCCCGTGCTCGACATGCTGGATGCAGGCCTGAAAGCCCCCGCTTCCTTCACTCATGCCGCCAGACTTTGATGGCAGAAGCGATGAGGATCGCGGCCAATAGCGGGAGCAAAATCGTGCTCGGCACGATGCCGAGCAGCCGCCCGCCGAGGAATGTCCCGACGATGGAGCCTAGCGCCATGACGAGGACGAATGCGCGGCTCTCGCCCAGAATCGCGAAGCTTCGGTCACGGCTGTAGCGCGTAAAACCCACAATCATTGTCGGCAAACTGACAGCGAGTGAGAGGCTTCCCGCAAGCTTGATATCCACGCCAAACAGCAAGACCAGAGTTGGAATAAGTAGCTCGCCCCCCGCAACGCCGAGAAGCGATGCGACGACCCCTATGATGAAGCCCGCCGCCACGCCCGCGACGATCTGGAGATTGCCAGTTGCGAGAGCTGGGCCGCCTCCGTGTTGATCGTGGCCGAACAGCAGCAGGGCGGCGATGCCCACAAGTAGCAGGGCAATGACGCGGTAGAGCGTTGTCGACTTGAGGCGCATCGCCCATCCCGCGCCGAGCCATGCGCCCAGGAGGCTGCCCGCCAGGAGATTTATTACAATCGGCCAATGTGCGGCTACACCGCCGAGCGGCACAGCCGCTGCCCGAAAAGGCAACGCCGAAGCGACGACCACAAGGCTTGTCGCCTTGTTGACGATAACCGCTTCGAGGGCCGCGAACTGAAACGCGCCGATCAGTAATGGCAACCGGAATTCAGCCCCGCCTAAGCCGATTAGACCGCCGAGCATGCCGATGATTGCCCCGCCACCGAACGCCGCAGCTTTGTTGTCTCGCACGTCTGCTCCCAAATTTTTCCCTGCGTCGCATGGAGCATGCCACGCGGGCAGGGGATTTCGCGCCATGTCAATCGACGCAGCATGCGAAGAGATAGTTACGAAACTCAGCCAAGACGTAGCCATAGTACAGGATCGCTGTGGGTCCATGAGTGGACCATCGCGAAAATGAGGAAAAGGGCGCGATCATCGATTGCAATCATTACTGAAGCCGTCGTCAGTGGATTTAGGCTCGATCTCGTCCAAAGCCTCCTTCGCCAATCGTTGACCCTTTGCCAGCCTCCGCCCTAACGCCTCGACGAAACTTTGGTATCGCTCCCGCCCCTTGGCCTGTGCTGCGGCTTGTGCGCCTTCCGGCAATGGCGGCGTTGCGGTGAGCCAGGCGCGGATATAAAGCGCCAGCGCCTCGACCGAGAATTCGAGATCGCGCTCCACGCGGTCGATAGAGCGCGTTAGCCTGTCGAGCCGGCGCGTCAAGGCCGCTTCCCATCGATCTGCGTCGTCTGCGGTCAAGAAAGAAATTATCGCCGCCTCGGCGATCGACGACTTGGCAACGCGCTCTTTCGCGGCGAGCTTTTCAATCCGCGCCATCATGTCGGCGTCGAGATAGACCGAGAGGCGCTGCTTAACCGCATGTGGCCGCCTCATAAAGCGATGCCGTCGTCCGGGTCGAGAGCGGCTTGGCGAGCGAGCGCGCGACCCCGACTGCGGAGAAGGCGAGCCTTGATCGCCTCTTCATCATCCGCCTCATCGACGTTGACAGCTTCGGGCGGCGGGATCGCGGTCGGATCGAGCGGCGCGATGTCCTCGTGCTCTGGGAGCTCGGGTTCTCGGCGGATGCCGCCATTCGCAGGATCTTCTTCGGACACAGCTTCGCGTTTGGGCGGCGGCAGGGCAGACCAATCGTCCCTCACATTGGAGGCGGCGGAATTCAAAGCCGATGTTTCATCGTCGACTACGGGGTGTTTCGGCGGCGGTAGTATCCGCCCCTGCAACCGGCGATCTTCATAGTAGCGCGCCTTCTTGGCGCGGATCGGTGGCAGGCCGGAGACGAGGATTATTTCGTCGTTGTGCGGCAGCTGCATGACCTCGCCCGGCGTCAACAGCGCCCGCGCTGTCTCCTGACGCGAGACCATCAGGTGCCCGAGCCAGGGGCTCAGCCGATGGCCAGCGTAGTTCTTCATTGCGCGCATTTCCGTCGCGGTGCCGAGAGCGTCGGAGACGCGTTTCGCCGTGCGTTCGTCATTGGTCGCGAAGGATACGCGGACGTGGCAATTGTCGAGGATGGCGTTGTTCGGGCCATAGGCCTTCTCGATCTGATTGAGCGACTGCGCGATGAGAAAGCTTTTGAGGCCGTAGCCGGCCATAAAAGCGAGCGCCGACTCAAAGAAGTCGAGCCGCCCTAACGCCGGGAACTCGTCGAGCATGAGCAGCAGGCGGTGGCGCCGTTGCTTCGACTCCAGCTCTTCGGTCAGCCGCCGCCCAATCTGGTTAAGAATCAGGCGCACGAGGGGCTTGGTCCGGGAGATGTCGGACGGCGGCACGACGAGATAGAGCGTCGCTGGCTTCTCGGCCGTGACGAGGTCGGCGATGCGCCAGTCGCAGCGCCGTGTGACCTTCGCGACGACAGGGTCTCGATAGAGACCAAGGAAGGACATGGCGGTCGAGAGAACGCCTGAGCGCTCATTCTCGGATTTGTTGAGGAGCTCGCGGGCGGTCGACGCCACCACGGGGTGCGGGCCGGCGTCGCCAAGATGTTTCGTCGTCATCATGGCGCGCAAGGTCGTCTCGATCGGGCGCTTGGGATCGGAGAGGAAGTTGGCGACGCCCGCGAGCGTCTTGTCGGCTTCGGCATAGAGGACATGGAGAATGGCGCCGACGAGGAGCGAGTGGCTGGTCTTCTCCCAATGGTTGCGCCGTTCCAGGGCTCCTTCGGGATCGACGAGAATATCGGCGACGTTCTGGACATCCCGCACTTCGGCGGGGCCGCGCCGGACCTCAAGCAGGGGGTTATAGGCGGACGACGCGGCGTTGGTCGGATCGAAGAGCAGCACACGGCCGAAGCGCGCGCGCCAGCCGGCTGTCAGGGACCAGTTCTCGCCCTTGATGTCATGGACGATGACGGAGCCCGGCCAGGTGAGAAGGGTCGGAACGACAAGCCCGACGCCCTTGCCAGAGCGGGTGGGCGCGAAGCAGAGGACGTGTTCCGGGCCGTCATGGCGCAGATAGCGCTCCTGCAATCTTCCCAGCACCACGCCATCAGGCCGAAGCAGCCCCGCCGCTTCGACTTCGTCCGGCGTGGCCCACCGCGCCGAGCCATAGGTCATGACATTTTTCGCCTCGCGTGCGCGATGCACGGACATGGCGATGGCGGCGGCGATGGAGATGAAGCCACCCGAAGCGGCGATGATTGCGCCCTCGACGAAGACATCCGGCGCATAGGCGTCGAAGTGATACCACCACCAGAAGAAAGCCGGCGGCGGATAGAGACGCCACTCGCCGACCAATATCCAGGGCGGCCCCAGCTCCGGCTGATCTGCCAGCCGCCACGCCGTCCATTGCGTCGCGCCCCACGTGGTCGTGAGCACGATGGCGCAGACGACGAGGATCTGGCCCCAGAGGATGCGGGTTGCGTACATGAGGGCCAGCTTGTGGGGTCGTCGCTCGCGCCCGCAAGACGAATTGATCAGGGGTCGCAGCCTGTCGCGCTACAGCGCGCAAATACCGGAAGAGATGTGACCTCAACGACTACGAGAGCCCGGAAATCCAGGTAGCACGCCTCAACGTCCCTCCGGCTACAATCCGATTCCTTTCTTCCGTCCAAAGCTCCAATCCACGCCGCCCCCAGGCGTCATTGCGCCCGACACCTGTCGGCCGAGTTCCTTCTCCAGAGAAGGCGACCATGGGACGAGGCTGAAGCCAAGTCCGTCGTCGATCATGGCGAAACGGCCCGACGCGAGAGTCAGGCGCTGACTATAGACGCCAGCGACGGTCTCGCCCTCGGCGGTATCGTGCCGTGGAAGGCCTGTCTGCGCTGTGATTCGGGCCGAAGCTTCATTCAGCTCGCGGGACCGCAGCGTGTCGATAAGATCCCGGGCGAAGATAAGGCGCTGACCCTGTCGTCGGGCGAGTCCTTCGGCGACAAGATGGCCGGCACGCGCTTGCATGGCGTCCCGGACCTCGCGGCCGAAGCCCGATTCCGATAACGGCATAGGCTCCCCCGCGACGAGGCGTCGATCGAGCCAGGTGGCGCCCGTCGCGTTGATTTGCTCGTCGATCGAAAGGTCGGATCGAACGGCGAGGACAATATGCGGCGTCCCGCCATCGCGGGTAGGAAGCCGCCTGGCCTCGACGATGGCGCCGGGGGCAGCGTCGCTCGAGGCGTCGAGGTCTTTGAACCGAACATGATGCGCACGGCCATCGACGCCGTCGATGATCGCAAAGGCCGAGCCCTTGAGTTCGTCGTCGAGACCCCGCGAGATGAGGCGGCCGATAATTGGCTCGCTTCGCGCTTCGTTATCCCAGACGAAATCGGCGGAGGCCCGCTCTACGCCCCGCTCCCTGAGGCCGCGATGGATGCGCTTGATGATGTCGCCGCGTTCGCCAAGCGCGCGCAGGACGCTCTCGGCTTCCTCGCCGATCATCCACTGGCCGGGGCCGAGCGGCGCGGCGAGGCCAAGCTTTTCGAGCTTGCGCGCGCGAGCGATCAGCGTTGAGCGTTCGACATCGTTCTCCTGACCCGCATTCGGCCGAAGGTCCACGAGGCCATCCTGCTTTCCGGCTTCCCGCGCCAGCGCCTGATCGAGAGGCGTCCAGCGGTCGGCGTCGACCTGCCGCTCGAGAGCCTGACGAATCTCCTGCTCGCTGCGGGGACCGAGCTCCAGGGTGACTAGCCGCTCCGCGCGGGCGCGAAGACCACGGCTGATATAATCGCGGCTGATGACGAGATCGCCGCCGTCGTCGCCTCGGCCTCGCACCAGGACATGGATGTGGGGATGCTCGGTGTTCCAATGGTCGATCGCCGCCCAGTCGAGTTTGGTCCCGAGATCGCGGGCCATCTCGCCCATGAGATCACGGGTGAATGCGCGCAGGTCGGAGAGCTCCTGGGCGTCATCGGGCGAGACGATAAACCGGAAATGATGGCGGTCGCCCTGGCAGCGACCGGCGAAGTCGCGCGCATCCGCATCGTCGCCAGCGGCGTCAAACATTCTTCCGGCCGCGCCGTCGCGCGTGACGCCGTCGCGTTGCAGATAGGAAAGATGCGTGGTGATCGGCGCCGACTTCGGACCATGTCGAACCACGCGCGCCTTGATCATAACCCTGCGCGAGTGGGCGGTCAGGCCGCGGAGCGCCGAGAGGCTCGCCGCCCGGCCGCGGCCGAAGGTGCCACGCCCCTTTCCGCGCGCGCCCGGACGATGCAGGCCGCCCGCCTTCTGCGTCGCGGCCAGCACGTGCGACACGAAGCTCCTCGCTCTTCCCGGCCTTGTCGAGCGGATGCGGCCGGGCTGAATGCGAATGTCGCCGTCACGCGCCATGGCGAAGCGCAGACGAGGTGGAAATTGACGCGTCGTTACAGAGGCTTGCTACGAGCGAAAGGCTGTGCGTCGAAAACGCAGCCTGTATGAATGCATTGAAGCGCAACGATAAACCGACCGCCGGACAAAGCCGCAGGCTGTCCCTTTTATCCTGCAGTAGCTCGCAGTAGCTCGGTGGCTTGCGCTCCCTCGGCGGGACTCGCGCACAATGGCGCGAGGACATGCGCTATCCTGCGAAAATGGGAGAGTTGGGTCATCGGGATGCTCCTGAAGGCCCGCGAACGGCGAAAAGGTCGGAGGAGCGCGAAAAAGCAGCGAGGGACGAAGCGTCGGGGCTGTTCTCCGTGTGCAAATCTGTTGCAAATAATCTGACGCCTATCCGCGCCGGAATGAGCGAGCGGCGTGTCGATCCTTCGGCTCCGAGAGCGGCATCGGCGCTGTATCTCGGCGGCTTATCGTCGTGCTTTCCCTGTGCGGTGATCGCGACAAAGATTGAAGAGGAACCGTTGCCAGAGGAGGCGGAATAAGGGGCTGCGGAAATACCGCCGAGTGAAAGTGCGGGCGCAATCCTTCGGACATATTCCGTCGTTTCGGCTGGCAAGGAGCGACCGTGAAGGTAGTCCTCATAGCGCCCCGGGCCGGCGTTATACGCCGCCAGAAAGCCGTGCTCGCCATATTGGTCGAGCAACGAGCGAAGGTAGGCAGCGCCGGCCAGAATATTGTCGCGAGGATCGAACGGGTCTGCGCCAAGACCGTAGCGCGTCCGTAATTCGGCGTAGGTCGCTGGCATGAGTTGCATGAGCCCGATCGCGCCTTTGCTGGAGATGGATTTGGCGTCGCCGCCGCTTTCGGCGCGAATGACGGCGCGCAGCCAATGGACCGGGAGACGGAAGCGATTGGACGCCTCGGTGAGTGCGCTTGCGATGGCGAGACGGCGCGATTTTTCATTTGCTATAGCATCGCCGCGTGTGGGCTCTGCAAAGGCGGGAAGCGCCGACAAGACGCAGAGCAGGGCGAGCGCACTGGTTTGAAATCTTGTCGAACCACGGCGGATGAAAGCGCCGCAGCAAGTTACCTCCCTGCAGAGGGATGGATCGACCATCACTCCTCCTCCGTCCAGATCGGCAGCGCGCGACCGACGACAGTGTCAACCGGAAGCGCCCCAAAATAGCGTCCGTCGAGCGAGGCGGGATGATTCCAATTGAGCAGGAAGACGTCGCCGGGCCTGACCACGAAACATCCACTCCAGCGCGGCAGATCGCGGCCCGCGCGATCGCGCGTGTTCGCCTCTGCGACGACGCTGCCGTCGACAGAGATTGTGAAGTCAGTTCGGCAGACTTTCTGTCCGGGAAGCGCAGCCACTCGCTTAAGGAGCAGCGCCCCTTTGGGCAGATATCCGCGCGCCGCGAGCCACTCGGCGAGCAGTTCGGGCGGCCGCGCGACGATGAGATCAGTGACGGCGAGGGCGCCAGCCGGATGGACGGCGTAGAAGCCGATGGGCGCGCTGGCGGAGGCGTTCCAGACGAGAAGCGGCTCACGGCCGCTGGCGAAGGTCGACGCGATTGCACAGATGGCGACGAAGGCGAGAGCGAGCGTCCTCATGGGCGTCGCTCCAAGTCAGTACGCATCAGCCAGGCACGATGGCGCTCACGCGAATAGGCGCGCGGCGGCAGACCGGCTGCGAGCCGGTTGTGGACGTGCCGCCAATGGTCGGGACAGACTTCGTGCGGAAGAAAGCCGAGCGCTTCGACGGCGTCGATGGCGCGCAGGACGCGCTGCACCTTCTCCCAGCCGACCGTCCGCAGCAAAATCTCTGCGCCGGGCTTTACGCCCGGAACGGTGGAGCAGGGCTCGCCGTCATCGCAGGCGCGCAAGATATCGACGCGCGAGACGAGCGTTCCATGCGCATTCGAGGCCCAGCGGATGAAGGCGAAGATGGCGCCCGGCGCGAATGTCGCGACGCGCCGCCGGCGATCGAGCGTGCGTTCGCCGATCGGCTTGCCGAAGCGCAGCCAGCGTTCGATCTTGCCTTTGACGAAGTAGAGTTCGACTTCGGTGGGCGCGCTCATGACCGACCTCCGTTCGTGTCATGGTCGAAGGGAGACGCATGCCGAATTCTGTCTGCGAAGGCTCGTTGTCTCGAAGGGATGACGGCGTCGCCATCGGCCGGATGGTCGGCTCTGCGCGCGCGGCGCGATCGCCGAGCTGCGGGCGCGCCTTCTTCTCTTCCCGGCCGGCCTTTTGCTCGTGGGGCGGCAGTCGAGCGGGAGGCACCCGCCGTTAGAAGGAATCCGAAGGATTCCGAAGTTAGTAAGTTAAGAGCGCCGTGAATGACGCCGCGACAATGGCTTGGGCGCCATTTTGGTCCCCGATAGCACGAGGATTGGGTCCCCGATAGCACGATAGCTTCGGTCCCCGATAGCACGAGGCTATTCACAGCTTTTCCACAGCGGCGAGACGACGATCGAGGCGCTGAACGGTCCGCTCAAGCGGATCGGTGGTGAGCGGCGCGAAAACCAGAAGTTCGCGGTCGAACGGCCCTCGGCGAATGTCGAGCCGGTAATTGGGAATGGGCTGGCGCCGAACAATGTCGCGCAGATCGAACGCGAAATGCTTGAGCGGCGAGAGCGCGCCGGATTTGGCGTGGAGATGCGCGAAATCGAAGCTCCAGCCGCCACTTTGGTTGCCGGCGTGTTTGCGAACGAGGCGATACAGCCAGCGCTCAAGACCGCCCGTCAGCCCGAAGTAGGCCCGGTCGATTGTGAGCACCAAGGCTTCATTGAGGACGCCCTCGTAGAACCAGTCGGGGACGATCAGTTCGACGCCAAGAGGGCGTCCGCTCGGATCGGCGGTCTCCTTCCATTCATTGATCCAGGAGAAGCGCCGCCGCCGTCGCTCGGTCGTTTGGCGGATCGACGTGACGACGCTCGTCGACTGCAGCCGGTCAAAGGCCGCGCGCAGGCGCTGATAGTCGCGCGCGCCCGTGGCGCGCCCAGTGAAGGTGAGAATCTCATAGGGCGTCGTCGCCATCAGGCGCGAGGTCTTGAGGCCTCTATCGCGCGCCTGGACGATTTGGGATGCCGCCCAGATCAACACGTCGGCGTCCCAGATGGTCGCCATGCCGTGTTCGGCGGACGCTTCGACCTTGATCGCGATCTGGGCAGTCCTGAAGTCGATCGGCGTCGTTCGCTTGGACTTGGCGAGGCTGAAGAAGGGATAGGCCATGAGGTCCTGCGCGTCGCGTGGCGCGAGCTCGCCGGGCAGCGCTCGAAACAGTTCGAGCTGCTCGCGTTCGTGGCCGCAGCTGCGTGCGTGTCGGTCTCGGGGCGTCATTCTCGTCGCTCCCGAAACGTCAGCCGCGCGGTTGAACGGCGCGCTGCGCAAGGCCGTCGGCGTGCCGCCGTGCGGGGAGGACGGTTCCGACCCCGGGGTCCGAAGTCGACGCCTTGGCGCCGCGATCGGCCCAGGCTTGCAGGTCTTCGACGCGATAGACGACGCGGCCGCCGAGCTTCGAATAGCGAGGACCGGTTCCGTAAGTGCGATGCTTTTCGAGCGTGCGGCCGGAAAGACCGAGAAATCGCGCGGCTTCGGGCGTGCGAAGGTAACGTGGCGGCAGGGGCGCTGTTTGTGCGGACATGGGCAAGCCTCGGCAGATCATGGCGCGCCGCCGGCTATCGGCGGCTTGGCTTGATCACCATGGCGGAGGGAAACGGGCGGGCGGGATGGCGAAGATAGGGCGACAGAAATCGCCACCCCGCGAGATCATTCGAAGGAGCTTTGGCGAGCGCCGCTACTTCTTGAGGAACTTGCGATAGCCGCCGCGCATCAGCGTGACGCCGCCGCGAACGAGACGGATTGTGGCGTCGCGAAGCGAAGAGGTTTTCCAGGGATCGGCGGCCACGCGGGCCTTACCGAAAAGGCGCTCGGCAATCTTGCGATAGGAAGCGCCGCCGAGATGGCCGTCGAGGGCGCGAAGAAGGGAGAAGACGCGGCGCAGATCAGGAGGATGTTCGGCGCGATGCGGCGGCTTGTCGCGCAGTAACCGCCAGAATCTCAACGCGGCTTCGGCTCGGTGCGGCGCAAGTTCGTCGAGGAGGATCACTGCGGCGAGTGGTCCGTCGCCTGCCTGCCGATCGGGAAGCCAAAGCTGACATTGGTCGTCCGTTGGTCCCAACAGTAGATGTTGGCCATCGTCGCCGGTTCGGCGCGCGACTAACGCGGGATGACTTCGCAATTCAGCGGCGGAAGGCGCGATTGAAGATGGCGCCGGCGGTTCCTCGTCGGAAGCGGGTGCAATCGGCGCCGCGACGAGGATGACGCTCGACGCGCGCAGCTCAGGCAGCCAGAATATCTCTGCTTCGTCGGCGCGCAGCTTGGGATCCACCGCGAAATCGCAACCCCCAGCGCCGCGTCGAACCGGCGGCGCCGGCGTCGAGAGCAGCTCGAATGTCTGGGTTCGTATAGTCGGCGCGATAATCCGCGTTGCGTCTGAGAAACTCCCAGGCGATGCCCGGAGCGCTCAAGTCCTGCAAATAATCGTATGCTTTTGGCGAGCGCCAGTCCTGATCCGACATGGGAGTTCTCGCAATGAATGAATAGTGCCTGCAAAGGTTGTGGAGAAACATGTCAAGAATCGCGTCAGAATCCGACCGGAATGGGAAATCGACGGCGATGAAGTCGAATCGGATGTTTGCAGAAGCTAAGGTTCAGCTGCCTTTGAGCAAATCTCGATAGCCGTGCTCGGTGAGCCATCTCGCCCGTTCGAGATGAGATTGATGCGCGCTTGCCGCGCGTTCCGGTTCTCGATCGGGATCAATGCCAAGCACAATCCGGCAGGCTTCTTCCCATGAAGCACCCTCCATGGCCGCGTCCAGCAGTCGCAAATATTTTGCCGCATGGGCGCGATCATAGTCTGTGACGGACGCTTCGCTGGGCGCAAGATCTGCGACGGACACGGGGTCGGGACGGCTCATGACGTCGCGTCTCCTAATGTGGCCTGCCGCATCATTGGCATTTAACGGGAATTTTCCCCGAATGGCTACAGGGGCGCAGCCTGCCGTCCCAGCGCATTTTGTAGAGTATACTCCGTGGTGAAATACTCGACAAGGCGGCGTCATCTCGCAGATGAACTTGCGAGATGTGCTGGCGCTGAACCTCCGGAAATTGCGACGAGCCCGTGGCTGGTCGCAAGAGGAGCTTGCGCATCGCGCGGAAATCGATCGAACCTATATCAGTGCAATCGAGCGCCGGCTCTATGCAGCGAGCGTCGATGTTCTGGAACGGCTTGCGATGTCGCTCGAAATTGAGGCGAACGAGCTTCTCAGATCGACAGGCGCTCGGAAGTCGGGAGAGAGCGGCGCAATGCCGGTTCGAAAGGCACCGCAGAAAGCGCGCGAAGAGCGGCTGTCCTCGGCAAGCCAAATTGACGCCCCAGCCGGGAAGGCTCGTCGTCGAAATCATGGCTCACAACAGTCGGCTTCAGGCGCGGAGCGTTCGCCAAGGGCGCACGAAAAGGGCGAGCTCGACCCAAAGTCGAGCTGACGAGTTAGGGAAGAAGAATCCCCGCCCGATCGCTCGGGCGGGGCGCTTCCGATCACTCGCCGTTGGCCTTGCGGCCGCGCGACCAGATCAGGCTGTAGCCGTCGCCTTCCTCGTCGTCGAAGAGGTTGGCGTAGATCGGTGCGGTGAAGCTCGGATCGTCGAGCTTGAGGGAGAGATACTCTCGGCCCTCGTTGGAGCGCTTCGGCCAGGCGGCGCCGATCTCAGCTTAATGCGGTGCACCGCATTAAGTCGATTATGCGGAGCGCGTGTTTATGCGGAGTCTGGCGCGGTGAGTGGCGGTTTTGCAGGGCTTTGGCGGTGGCGCCGCTCCGCATAATAACGGGGCGATGTCCGCGACGCCCTGCCGTGTGGCGGGGCGCCGCGGGCGCCGATCAGCGCGACCAGATCAGCGCGTATTCGCCGCCGTCGCCCTCGAAGAGGTTGGCGTAGAT
>Ga0194126_10002194_pt1 | contig 31892 bp, 30 predicted proteins | sample TA2KigC150mmetaG_FD_148641 | JGI IMG/M metagenome (GOLD analysis project Ga0194126, IMG submission 148641) | Freshwater microbial communities from Lake Tanganyika, Tanzania - TA2015035 Kigoma Deep Cast 150m | ecosystem: Environmental > Aquatic > Freshwater > Lake | place: Tanzania: Lake... | reverse complement strand
CTGGAACAACCTTGGTAAGTGCCAAGCATCCTAACAACGGTGATGTTGACCCAGCGACTCTTCCAGCCGCCGAGTAAATCAAACGTGTGATGGGGGCAGGTGTACAGACATCTGCTCCCATCACAAGGAGGATAGCATGGAAATTGCTCCCCAACAAGAATGGGTGCAGAATCTAGCGCAAGAGTTGCGGAACGAACGCGCGAAACTTGCTGCGCGGGCAACCCAATCGAATGTCACCGCGCTTGCAAGCAATGAACCTTGGGACGAGGGCGACCAAGCGAAGATTTACGAAGACCGCGAAGCGCGCTGGATCAACCAACGCGTCCTGGACCATCGAATCCAGATGATCGATCAGTCCCTCCAGCAGATCGCGCTTGGCGCGTATGGCATTTGCAAACAGTGCCGCAAGCCGATTGATCCCGCGCGCCTAGCCGCAATGCGTTACGCGCTCTCTTGTGTGACGTGCCAAGCCAAGAACGAGCGCAGAAGCCGAGCGGTAAATCGCGCTGGGGCATATCGAAATTGAACTTGGAAAAGGAGGCACGATGTTGCTACTTGTTCCGTTGATCGCTTTCATCGGGATAGCGTGCATCGTAAACATCTGCGTGATTGGGTTTATTGCAGGCGCAAACAGTACGCCAGCCCAGTGAGCATGCTGTTCTGCATGCGTAAGACACCCGATAATCTCCATTCCTAACTCTTGTTATCTCTTGTCTTTTCCTCGTTTTGAATGTATAATCAGCACAATTACACCGCATTAACGGGCGAAAAAGACAAGAGATAATTTTTTGCCCCACCCTTGCGCCGAGGTTTTTCTAATGCCAGCCAAGCCATCTACCGATGTACTCAAAGAGTTCGAACGCTACCTGCATTCCCAGGATCGGGCTGAAAAGACGGTCCGCGACTACCTCACCGACTTGCGCCTGTTCGCCGAGTGGTTCACGCAAACGCGCGACGAACCTTTCAAGCCCAAGTCTATCACTCCAACCGATTTACGCGAGTATCGGTCGCATCTGCTCAACATCAAACGCCAAGCGCCGGCGACGATCAACCGTCGCCTGGTTACCTTGCGTGTCTTCTGCCGCTGGGCTGTGCAAGAAGACCTGATTCCGAGTGATCCAACATCGGGAATCAAAGCCGTCCAGCAAGTTCAGAAAGCCCCCCGATGGCTTGATCGCAAAGAACAGTACGCCCTGCGCCGCGCCGCGGAAAAAGATGGCGATGTACGCAATCTCGCGATCATTCTTCTCTTGCTCAACACAGGACTGCGCGTTTCTGAAGTCGCAGGGTTGAAACTGGACGATCTCACCCTATCCGAACGCAAGGGTGAAGTTTTTGTCCGTGGCAAAGGAACCAAAGTACGGACTGTTCCGCTGAATGCCGATGTGCGTCGAGCGTTACGCGACCATCTCTCCAAGCGTCCGAAAGCGCAGCACGATGCGCTCTTTGTGAATCAGAAGGGCGAACCACTGGGTCGGCTCGGAATCGAATACCAGGTCGTGACACTCGGACGTCTGGCAGGACTGGAGCGCGTCACGCCGCATATGCTTCGGCATACCTTCGCCAAGAACCTGGTTGACCAAAGTGTGTCGCTCGATCAAGTCGCGACATTGATGGGGCATCGCAGCCTAACGACGACTGCGCGATATACTCAACCGTCGCAACAAGACCTGGCAAGAGCCGTCGAGAAACTGACGGATGAGTGAGGGCTGGGCTGGACACTTCGTGATGGCACTCACGCGCGAATGTCAACGCCGTGCCCGCGATCATCCGTCAGGATTTCGAACGCGGCGCGATGCTGGGTTGTGAGAATCTCTGGCGTGTCGGCTTTGCCATTTCGCTTGCGGATCACTTTGAGTTCGCACGATGCAATCTTTGTGTTGAGGCAATGCTTGGTGCCGCCTGGCGGATTGTAGTAGTTCAATCCGACGAATGATTCGCGCGGTGCCGCGATTTTTCCTTCCAACAGAACGTCTTTCGTCTCCGACCGAAAATGCCATTCGAAATAGCGGAACGCTCCACGCGCGCGGAGCGTTTGCATCAAGTCGTTCAACGCGATTTCCTCTCCTCGATGACGAAGCACGATTGGGGTCATCGCGGGTGTCCAAAGCGGTCCAATCTTGAGCCGCGCCGTCGCCACTTCCAGAAAGCTATCAGGATGATTGTCGAACCCTGCAACCTGTCCCCACGCGTAGAGGTCGGTGTGCTTCGCGCCCCAGTTGTGATTCTGGCTGCCGACCCAGTTCGCTATCGCAATCTCGTTTCCGTCAACGGAAATGGAACCGTTGAACATCGCCATCGGCAAAACCACCAGACTTTTGGCTTTGGGAAAAGCTGCGTCGTAGAAATCGAGCGGCAAAAAAACAGTGGCTTTGCATCGCCGCTGAAAGCGAGACTCCACGCAATGCGATGGTTGCCCGATGCAGCCGCCTCATTCAATTTGCCAGGTTCCAAACAAGTGTCGCCTACTCGGACGAAGAACGTGGATGTATCGAAAGCGCACTGCGTAATCGGAATCTCTTGCTTGACCGCAACGTGCTGACGAGTCTCACCGTCAAAGAAAACCGCCCACAGTTCACCGAGCGCATTCTCGGGTCGTCGGTTTGGGCTGAAGAGAGTGTAGCGAATCCAAAAGGCAAGCGGACGGTTGGGATGGTTGGCGCGCAGGAAGAAACTTTCATAGTGTCCTGCCGTCTGCCCAGGTTGATAGCGTGCGTGATTGGCTTGTTGACACATTTGCAAGAGCGCATTCCTCATTCGACTCGCCATTTCTCGTCTCCCAATACCAAGACGTTTCAAATTCCTATCGCCTGGCGCACACCTAGCGATAGTTCGAGTTCGTCCGCCAACGCGCGCGTCTCGCGCTCGATGGTTGCCCAATGAATTCGTCGCGACCGCCGTTTCATCTCGGCGCGTCCCTCGCGCGCAAAGTCTGCCGCGCGTTCCAAATTCCCCTTCGCCGCATGGGCAATCGCCAGGCAGAAATAGCCCGATGCCCTTGCGCGTAGTTTCTTGAGATCAACTTTTTCGATGACGCGGTCGAATTCCCGCAAGCGCAAATGCAGTTCAACCCACACGTACCAAAAGCCCCAACGATCAATCCCAGGTTCTTCAAGGTCATCTGCCCATAGTTGGCGCGCGGCATCAAAATTGTGGGCGCGCGCTTGTACGATGCCGAGCCAATGATTACGCGCTGGCTCACTCTCGATCTTTTGCGCGCTCGCCCGCGCGCCCTCAAGATCGTTCCGTTGCATTTGAATCTTGGCGAGTCCCAAGTAATCTTTTTCCGCTTCGGCATCCTCATCGTTCATTTCGTGCCAAAATCTTTCTGCCTCGTCCACGCGATTGAACTCAAGGAACGTTTCGATGAGTTCCTCGTACAATGCCCCGTGATCATCTTCGTCAACGTTATCAAGACCGCGCCGCAAAGCGGCAATCGCATCGTCGGGACGATTCAACAAATCGCGTTGGACCGTCGCCAGCGTTGTGATTGCCGCGTGACTATCGGGCTCACTTCCGACCAACTCATTCAACTCGCGCATGGCGCGATCGGTCTCGCCGCGCTCGGCGCGCATCTCGGCAATGTCGGCGCGCACCACGTCGGGATCGTCAGGATCGAGCGTGAGGAATTCTTCGAGCAGCGCGATCCCATCGTCGTAGCGCTGGAACGTCGCCAGGCGATAGCCGAGTTGTAGCAGCGTTTCATCCAAGATGTTGATGAGATCCCAGGTTTGGGCAAACTCTAAATCATCTTCGCTAGCAATGGGATACTTGGCGCGGAAGGCGCGCCACGCCGCAAGCGCGTCGTCCACGCGATCATCGTCCGTCAATTGGTAAATCTCATCCAACGCGTCTTTCATCTGGTCTTCGAGCCGCGACTCATCAAGCAAATCCTGGTCGGTGATCCCCAGTTCCTGTTTCAATTCGGTAAAATCGTAGGCAATCTTGCCGTCGCGCACGCGCGCGCTTTCGGACACTTCGATCTCTTTCAGCAAGCGAATCACACGCACGCGCCCGCCGAACGTTTTCACCGCCTCGCGCGGCGTCTCGTTTTCAAGCATAGGAATTTTCTGATCGAGCCACTCGCGATGGAACTGCGCCTCCATCTCGGCTTGCATCGCCTCGATTTCTTCAGGCAGTTCTTCTTCCGCGATTTCTTCGTCTGGCTTTTCAGGCATCTGAGCAAGCATTTCTTGGATGGATTTGATCTCGTCTGCACGATGCTGAATCGCGTTGCCGAGTCGTTGCGCGAGCAAGTCCTTACCTGCCTCCAAGCGTCGCCGCGAGGTTACCTCCAGCGTCAGCGTTTCGCGCGTGAGGAATAAATGTCCCAGGTTGCGAAAGCCGCCGCGCCCCGCGCCCATTGCGGGTTTGTGCTCGAACGCAGGACCGTGTGCGCGCAACAGATCAAGCGATTCGCCTTCTTCGCTCCAGCCAAACGAAACTTCGTCTTCCTCTTCCTCATCTTCGATAAATTCTGCCGCGCCGCGCAAACCAGCGAGCGCGAGCGTGTAGTCCAACACGTCGAAGGTGGCTTTGCAAAATTCGCTCACGTCGCCTTCGGCCGTGACCACCGCGGGCGGCGCGCTGAGTGCGGGAATCACCTCATCTTCGATGAATTGCATGAGAAGTTGGGACGACGCGTGCAGGAAATCTTCGTACGAGGAGTCGGGATGGTTGAATTGATAGTTGCGCCATTGTTCGGCGAGGTGACCGCGCACCCAGTCGCGGTAGCGCGTGGGCAAGCGCATTCCCGTTGCGCCGCCCATTTCGTAATGGTCGCCCGTGCGCATCAAGCGCGAGACGACAATTTCCCAACGATTCAAATCTTGCGTCCCGCGTTTTTCGCGCACGTCGAATTCCTCGCCCGAAACCAGATCGCGCAAGCACATTCCGACGCCCTGCTCGACCGCGATGACTTCGAACGCCGTCAAGCGCGAATGCTGCCAATCTGCAATCAGCGCGCGTTCCTCCGCCGATAGACGCTTGCCGTGTTCCGCCGCAAAGCGTTCGATCACGCGCTTGTCATCGGGCAGGCGATAATCGTGAATGAAATAATCGAGCGCGCGTTGGAATTCGATCATGCTCTCTTGGTCATTCGGGGCTTGGAATTTGTGACCGAGAAAGAATTCGAACGCATTCTCAAAATTCGATTTGAATTCGCGTTGCAGCGCATAGGTGTCGAGTCGTTGAATCAGGTTGTTGTGAATGAGAACGCGACTTGCCGCCACGTCGTCCTCGCGCATGTGGCAATTCTTGTATTTCTTGCCGCTGCCGCACCAGCATGGATTGTTGCGACCTGGCTTGTATTCAGGTTTGGATGACATTAGCAATCCCTGTTTTTTGCATAATCACTCTGCCGCTTGCCAGCGTGTTAGTATTCAAGCAATCATTGCTTCGACTTGTATCGCTGAGTATAACATATTTGCTGGGGAGGCACAAACAAGAAATGGAAATTTTGACTTGGCCCCGGGACTAGGACTCGAACCTAGAATCTTCTGCTTCAAAGGCAGTTGTCCTCGCCGATTGGACGATCCCGGAGTGTTCGTTGATAGCGGGAGACAGATTCGAACTGTCGATCTCGACCTTATGGGGGTCATGAGGACGGCCGCTCCTCTATCCCGCTATGAAGCTGGCGGGGCAGGACTCGAACCTGCCTCTATCCGCATTAACAGTGCGGCGCATTCACCCGGATTGCTACCCGCCATCGAGTGCCCCCGGCGCGACTCGAACGCGCATGTCTGGTTTCGAAGACCAGCACTCTGTCCAATTGAGTCACGGGGACACCAAACCGCGCTCCAAACCTATTGGCTGCCCTGCCGCGATTCGAACGCAGATTTTCCGATCCAGAGTCGAACGTGCTACCCGTTGCACTACAGGGCAAGTCAGAACGGATGGAATTGAACCATCGACCTCTCGCTCCCAGGGCGAGCGCGCTCCCCGATGACATGGCTTTGACGCGATGCTTCGCATCGCATGATGGACATGCCATTGTGCGCTACGTTCTGAATTGTTGCGCCTGGCGGGAGTCGAACCCGCAATCTCTCGATTAAGAGTCGAGTGCATTGATCCAGTTTTGCTACAAGCGCGCGAGTGGGTCGGCAGGGAATTGAACCCTGCTCCACGGATTAAAAGTCCGTTGCATCGCCGGAATGCTTCCGACCCAGGAGCGGAGAGGACAAGAGTCAAACTTGCAACGGTTTGATCCGCGCTCGTTTTCGAAACGAGTTGCCTTGCCTCGTAGCCGCGAAGCGTCTCCATTTGCGCCGCCTCGCAGGATCGAACTGCATTCCTCCGGGTTTCAGCCGGATACACTGACCGTCAGTGCTAAAGCGGCAAGAGTGCGACGTAGCGGATTTGAACCGCTGGTCTTCGCCTTGAAAGGGCGACGTGCTGAACCGGACTGCACCAACGTCGCGTCAAGGGGTGATCGACGGGACTTGCGCCCGCTACAACTTGGTTCACAGCCAAGCGGCTATCTGCTTCGCCTTCGACCACCACGCGCGGAGAGTACGAGAATCGAACTCGTGCCGCGTTGTCCGCGGACAGTGTTAGCAATACTGCGCGACGAACCATCATTCGCCTACTCTCCTCGATGTCCTCGGCGGGACTCGAACCCACAGCCTTTGCCTTCGCAGGGCAACGCTCTATCCAATTGAGCTACGAGGACATACCCAGCACGCCGAGAGGGAATCGAACCCCCAGTCTTCCGTTTTGGAGACGGAAATTTTACCGTTAAACTATCGGCGCATCAGTGTCCGAGGAGAGAGTTGAACTCCCACGTCTTCCGACATGGCTGTGCCAGAAGTTCAGGCACAGTCATTCCTAGGACTCGCGTGTCTCGATGGTGCGTCCATAACACCGCGCCAAGCGCGGCTTCATAGTCGCACCATCGTTCCACCACTTGGACAAAAAGATGCAGAGGGCAGGATTCGAACCTGCTCAGCCAAAGACACCTGTTTTACAGACAGGCGCGACTCGCCATCTTCGCCGCCTCTGCGTGAGTGGGTAACGAGACGAGGGAGCGTCTTTGAAGCATCGTACCACACGCGGTACGATGCGTTATGGTCGCTCCCTCGGAACTCGTCTCGCCAGTTTGGAAGACTGGCACACTGCCAACTGTGCTATACCCACATCAGAGCCACCTCCGAGAGTTGAACCATGTGGTGAGCGGAGCGAATCCATCGGAACCTTTCGCTTACGAAGCGACCGCTCTCCCAATTGAGCTAAGGCGGCAGTGCGGGTGATCGGATTTGAACCGATAGAGTCGCTTGCGCGATAACTGGGCTTGAGCCAGCCGCGTCTGCCAATTGCGCCACACCCGCCCAAGGCGCTCCCGACGCGATTTGAACGCGCGATCCTTTCCGTGACAGGGAAATGAGAACTCCAATCTTTTCCACGGGAGCGTATGCGATTCAATCGTGAAAGTGCGAGAAACAAAAAACGCGAAGGGCTTGAATAGACCCCCTCGCGTTGGATGCGCCGAGAAATAAAAAACGCGAAGGGTGACGATGCCTTCGCGCGATTGTGAACCTGACCCAAATGAGCGAGCTAGAAAATTCTCTCCTCGCGTGGATTGGTCGCGAAGGCAAACGGCGATTGTTCGGCACTCTGATTGAGGATGCCGAAATACCCCGTATCCAGATGCCATCTGGTCGGGGTAAAACGTTTCTCGCTAGTCAATTGCATCATTCGCACCATTTGAGAGACTCCTTGCGGCACAACGACGATCTATGCCGCTCACGGTTCCCAAGATACCACAGTTGGGAGAAAATGTCAATTTTCTCACCGACCTCTGTTTTTATCATGGCGTCCCAGCGCCGTATTCAAACTGGCTTCAGTCAATCCTTTATACGCGCGTGCAAACAGCGCGATGAAATCCACCTTGCTATCGCGCCAGAACCCAGGCGCGCCCAGGCGCTTCACGGGAATAGCGTCCACTGTCGGCGCTTCAATCTTGACGACGAAATCGTCTAGGTTCTCCGCCGTGTCCCAGAATCGGTCGAGACATTTTTCGAGCGGAATGACTGGCTCGGCAGGCGCGCGCAGTTTGCGCTTCTTTTCTTCGATTGGCTCGGCGATGGGCTCAGCCGCCGTGCGCCGCGCGCGGAGCATCGCCATAATTTCGTCTTTGCTTTTCCCGCGCAATCGAAAGAGCAAGAATGGATCCGCGTCGAATTGCTCGCCGAGCAAATAGTACACCGCCGCGATGTGCTTGCACGGATTCGACCAGTCGGGACAGGAACATTCCGTTTTCAAATCGCCTTTCGACGCGGGAAATAGGTTGACCTTCGCCGTAGTGAATGCTTCCTCGATATTCTGCGGCATCTCACCCGATAGCAATTTCGCCGCAAAGATCGCTTGCTCTGCCATCGCATCGGCGACGCGCTCCCAGTCTTTGTCCGACAACGCTTTGATTTCGATCTGGACTTTGTACGGCGATGGACGACTGCCTTGCACGCGCGAGTCTACGCGACCTGGCTTGATGTCGAGGTTCAGCACCTGCCCACTGCGCGCGTACGATCTGCCGCGCGTCAAACGACCTGGGTCAACCAATCGCTCAAGCGCGTCGAGCCACTTGCTTGCCCACCACGTTTTGCCGAATTGTCTGCCGCTCTGCGCCTTGATCCCATTCGCAGGTCGGCGCGGTTTCGGTTTCGGATACCAGTCCCAGTAGCCCATTCTCAACTCCTGACCGCAGACGGAGGACGAACGACGGATATTCTTCCGTCTTCGGTCTTCCGTCATCCGTCCGCAATCTCTTCGCGCCGCAACACAAACAACTCCTTCAGCTGCGCCGTCGTCATCTCCGTAATCCACGCCTCGCTCGTGCCGACGATGCTTTCGGCGAGCGCCTTCTTGCGTTCGATCATCGCGTCAATCTTTTCCTCGAACGTTCCCGCGCAGAGATACTTGTGCACCTGCACGTTCTTCGTCTGCCCGATTCGGAACGCGCGGTCAGTCGCTTGATTCTCGACGGCGGGATTCCACCAGCGATCGAAATGAAAGACGTGATTCGCGCGCATCAGGTTCAAGCCCGTACCGCCCGCTTTGATCGAAAGAATGAAAATCAGCGGACCGTTCGGATCGTCCTGAAAGCGTTCGATCATTTTCGTGCGCGCTTTGGCGGGCACGCCGCCGTGCAAGAACAATACTTCATCGCCAAACGTCTCCTGCAAGTACGCTTTGAGCAGTGTGCCCATCTCGGCGAATTGCGTGAAGACAAGCGCGCGATCTTTTACGCCGCGCACTTCTTCGAGCATTTCAGTCAAGCGCGCGAGTTTGCCGCTGCGCCCCGCGAGCGCGCTGCCATCGCCGAGGAATTGTGCGGGATGATTGCACACTTGCTTCAACTTCATCAGCGTCGCCAGCACGATGCCGCGCCGTTCGATTCCTTCGGATTCTTCGATGCGTTTGAGCGAATCGCGCACGACCGCTTCGTAGAGCGTCGCTTGCTCTTTCGTCAGATTGCAGAACACTTTCATCTCGTTCTTTTCAGGCAAGTCGCTGATGACGTTCGGATCGGTTTTGACGCGGCGCAGAATGAAGGGACTGACGAGCGACTTTAGTCGCTTGGTTGCATCGGCATCGTTCGTGCGCTCGATTGGTTTGGCGAAGCGATTGTAGAAATCGTTTTGCGATCCCAGGTAATCGGGATTGAGAAATTGAAAAATGCTCCAGAGTTCGGTCAAGCGATTTTCGACGGGCGTGCCTGTGAGCGTCGCGCGCCATTCCGCCTTCTCGCCGATTTTGCGCGCGGCTTGCGTCTGCTTCGTCGTCGGGTTCTTGATGTTCTGCGCTTCGTCGAGAATGACGTCGCCCCACTCGACCTGGGTCAGCGCGTCGAGATCGCGGTGCAAGAGCGCGTACGAACTGAGGACGACGTCATGCTTGCGCGCTTGCGTCGCGAAATCGTCTTTCTTGCGCGTCGCGCCGTGATGAATATGCACGCGCAAATCAGGCGCAAAGCGCGACAGTTCGCGTTCCCAGTTGCTCACGACCGAAGTCGGACAAATGACGAGCGCGGGTTTTGTTTTTTTGTGTTGTGTGCGTTCGGCTAGCAACATGGCAATCGTCGTTGGCGTTTTGCCCAAGCCCATATCGTCCGCAAGACACGCACCCAATCCCCATCGCCGCAAAAACGCGAGCCAGGACAATCCCGCCGATTGATAGTGGCGCAATGTGCCTTGGAACGAATCGGGTGCAGAAATCGGCTTGAGTTTTTCGCCGCGACCCAGTTGTTCCAACAAATCGGCGATCCAACCTTCGGCGGCGACATCGGTGACGGGTAACCCGATGTTCGCTTTCGTCGGCTCTTGCGAAAGCGCGAGACGCAGCGCGTCTTGCAGCGACAACTCGCCGCCACCCTTTTGCTTTTCCCAAAACTTGATCGCTTGCTCTATTTGGTCTGGACGAATTTCGACCCACTGCCCGCGCACTTGCACAAGCGGCACTTTGAGATTTGCGAGTCGCTCAAACTCTTCACGCGACAATGGCTCGCCGCCGAGCGCGAGCTGCCAATCGTACTCGATGACCGAATCGAACGTGAGCGACGCGACGCCACCTTTTTGCTGCGGCGATTGTTTCTTGCTCTTGAGATTGACGCGTACACCCAGTTTGCTGCTGATGCCTGGAACAAGCACGCCAAAGCCCGACGATTGCAGCAGCATCGCCGTCTCGCGGATGAACGTGTACGCCTGCTCAACATTCAGCGCGCATGATTCTGGACGCGCGGCGCGCAGACTCGTTTCAATCGGCGGAAACATTTTCGAGGCGAGACCCAAGCCCGCGAGCAAACGTTCCTGCGGCGCATCGAATTTGCGATTCAAGAATTTCAGCGTACTGCCGCGCTCGCGCCACGCCGCATCGGCAGGAACAAGTAAACTGGGATCGTCGTTCGCCTGCAAAAGATAGCGCAACGACCAATCGCGCACATTCGCTTTCGGTGTGACGATGCCTTCATTGCTTGTGGTCTCAGGCGGATCAAGCCGAAAACAGATGCGAAATGTCTCGCCGCCTCCTGAGCGGAGCGTAGCGGAGTCGAAGGACGCGCCGACGGGTTCCGCCCACGCGCGATACTGCTCGTAGAACGCGGCAAGCGTCGCGGACGATTCTTTGACGACGCCATCTTCATTCGTCAGCGCATCAATCCACAGTGCGGCAATTCCTTGAGGCTCTTTCGGACCCAGCCACAATTCAGCGTGCCAGCGCGCGAACGCATCAACCGTCGTCGCGAGAAAATCGTCAAGCAAGTCGCGTGGCGCGCACGCATCGCGCTTGGCGTCTTTTTCGTCGCGAAACAGCGCGCGGCAAATTGGCGGCATCGCGCGCACAAGGCGGGTCAATCGCTCTTGTTCGCTCGGTTCATCGAACAGTGGTTGCCAGCGCGCGATGAATTTGTCATCATGTTTTTCCAAGGAGGGCTTGAAGCGTTGCCGCGCGAGGAGTTCGAACGCGAATTTGGCGGCGACTTGCCAGTAGCGCAAGTCCGCGCCGATTTTGAGCGCGTGCGGTAATTCTTCGTCGGAGGGCAAACTCGCGAGCAGGTCGAGTGTGTCTTGCGGCGCAATCGTCAGCGCATCGGCGCGCCACGCGGCGAGGGCAACTTTCTCGCGCGCGGCGGATTCGGCTTCGCGCAAGATGGTGAGCGATGGATGCGGCACGTGGCGCGTGGAAGGAAGCCAGAGCGCGACGGTGGTTTCTTTCGCATCGCGTCTCAGCACGTCGCCGACAGATGGAGCAGAGTCTTTCAACACGTGGCGCAAATCGCGCGCAGACAGGGCAAAGGGGTGCTGACGCGCGCGGGCGTCGGCGCGCGTTTCATTCGTCTCTGCCCAGAGTGCGAACGCGCGATCATCGGAATCGTTTGTGAGCCAGGAACCGTGGACGCTACGCGTGTGCATGGTTTATCCGTATCGTTCCAATTCAGCCATCAGTGTCTTTTTGAAACCACTGATTATCAGTTGATAGGAACGCGGCAGAAAATCGCCCAGTTCTGTTTTGAAGTTGATGCGAGTTTCCGACAGAGTTTGTTTTACCTTGAACAGAATCTGTCTCTGCTTGGGCGAAATCATATTCTTGCGTAACATGAAATAGCAATCGAAAAAATCGCGCGGCTTGCCGCGATCCAACAATGCGGCGAGTTTCTCCTCGACCAGGACTTCCTCTGGTAAGAGAGTAACAGTGTACGCGGGTATAAAGTCACTGGCGATTAGCGCGCCACGCCCCTTGAGTCCATTCCTGCGCCGCAGTGAGATTTCGAACAGCACTCGCACCTGATAACCGCTGAATTCCAAATCCAGAATGCCAAGGTAGCCGCCGCTAGTCTTCTTGCTCTCTTCGATGGAAATGGCGATCCCTGATTGCTCGATCCCCTCACTCGCAACCGCGACCCAATCTTCGATGTCTTTCACGCTGACACCGAATCCAGAAAAATCCAAATCCTCCGAGAAACGCGGACTGTTGTACACTATGCGGAGTGCTGTGCCTCCTTTGAACATCACTTGATGCGTGCCGCGTTGTTGATACAAGCCCGACAAGAACAGGTGTTGGGCATATTCGCGCGCAATGTTCAATTCGGTCGTCTGGAGCGTGACCGCCATTTTCTTGATCGCGTTTGCGGTAATCACAATAATTTCTCCAAGGTCTTTTCGAGATCTGGATGGTCAAACAGGTTGGCAAAGGCACGCATTTTTTGTTTGGACAGGCGCGCAATGTCAATGCGCTCGGGCAGTCCTTGCTTCTTCAGCGCGACAAAGTAGAGCGTGTCAACTAACGCTTTTTCGGGTTCTGCGATCCAGACGGTACGATTGTTTACTCGCTCGGCAGTGTACCCTGTGAACGCGGCGCGCTTGATCCGACGGTAGACAAATTGCTTTTCCAGAACCGTAAATGTCGCCGTCGTTCGAGTCGTCGCCGATGTGACGGGGTAGACCGTCTCTGGGATGATATGGTAGTAAGACAGAGCAAAGGTGAATGAGATGTAGGAGGGACGGTAGAGCAGATTGGCGATTTCCAGTTCAGCAGGCGTGTGCGCGGTGAGTCCGTACAGCCCGCGACGAAATTTGAGCGCGTCGCCGCGTTTGACCGCGCGCGTGAGCAGAAAACGGAGCGCGATCTCCGAAGCCCCGCAGAGATGCTGGAGGTCTTGCGGACTGAAAACGGTAACACCGTTCTGGTGCAGTTCGTTCTCGACCAGATGCCAATTGAGTTGTTTAGCCATAATGCTAAATATCTCCAATTGACCAAAGTATACACCTGCAACACCGTTTTGTCAATTCCATGTCGCGCGTTGAAGCAAGTTCGCCGATGTGATATACTTGCGATTGGAAAAGGATGATCCAAGATGCCTACGGCCAAGAGAAACATCAATCGTCACTCAAGAACCGTGACGCGGAAGCCCGATCTGGCGCGCGCAAAACGCATCCTGCGGCAACACCTACCTGAATTGCGCGAACGTTACTCGGTCAAGTCGCTTGCCATCTTTGGTTCGTACGTGCGCGGCGAGCAGAAAAGACGGAGTGACTTGGACGTGCTCATCGAGTTTGAGCAAGCGCCAACACTCTTGGAGTTCGTCCACCTCAAGCGCTATCTCAGCGACTTGGTCGGAATCCCAGTCGATCTGGTGCTGAAGAAAACGCTCAACCCCAATATCGGTCGCCATATTCTTGCCGAAGTGGTGCATATCGGATGAAGGGCAAGCGGACGCGCGTTGGTTGTTTGCGCGACTGTGCTTGGGGTAAACGCGCCACTGTGCTATGATCCGTCCACAGGTTCAGCACCGAAAGGAGGACGCGATGCGCCAACTACTTGTTGAATGTAGCGACCCAGGAATCATCGTTTCGCTCGCCGAAGAATTCGAAAACATCTTGCGCCAAGTGAATTTTGCGCGCGCTGAAAAGTTACAGTACGAATTGCGCGATCTCGCGCGCGAACTGGGCACAGAGTTTGAACAGGCATGGCGCGGATTCCGCATCGAGGTTCCGAACGATAGCGGGCGCCCGCTTTCCTTCGGCAATCGCGAGATGGTGGATGAAGCGCGCGTTCAGCAACTCCTCACGCACGCGGCGGAGCGCGGCATCGGCAAATTCGAGATGCGCGACACGTTGCTCTTGCCCCAGGATGGTCCCGCGCCTGAAACGCGCGGGCAGTATGTTCGCGATCTGGCGGACAGTATTCGCTACGAGTACTTGGACGACTTGCACCTCTTGTCTCGTCCCACCGATTTGCCCGATGCAATGGCGGCACATCGCCAAAACCTAATGGACGAACATGTCGCCGATGTGTTGCGCGCGCGTGCGCGTGATGCGAACGTGGGACATCGTTGGATTCAGACTTCTGTCGGACAATTGCAAAAGGCGCTGGAAGAGGTGGACACGCGCGCGGAAGCGGTGATGCTCTATGAACTGACCCGCCTGAATCCTGCCGAGGTTGAACCTGAAGAGCGGACACGCTGGGCGATGTTAGCGGCGCGACTGGGAAAGGAAGTTGAAAAGTGGCTTGACGCTGCGGAGGAGCCGCTGACTTTTCTCTATCAGCGTTTTGCCTTGGCTTGTCTCGCGTGGAACGAATGTCAAGGAATGGGGCCCGCACGCCCAATCCTGGAGAAGAGACTGCGCGCCTTGATTGAGCAAGCCAAAGAAATTTACACGGCGGATGCGGTGGACGCGCTCAAGCTGGCGTTCAAAGATTTACATCAATCGCCATTGGATCGCCTCCGCGATATTTCGGAGATGGACAAACCCGATGCCGAAACCGATGAATGAACGACTGCGCCTGGCGTCCATCGAAATCACCCAGCGCTGCAATCGGCAGTGTGAATATTGCGAGCAGACCAAATCAGATCGCGAGATGTCCGTCGCGCAATTCGATGACCTGCTCGATACACTGACGACCGAAGGCGTCGAGGCAATCGCGTTGGGCGGCGGCGAACCGACTCTCCATTCGGCGTTACCCGACTTGTTGGGCATCGCGCGGCGGCACGGTCTACGCGCGGGCTTGACGACGAACGCGCGCGCGCCCGACCTGGTTTTGTCGCTCACCGATGCTGGATTATTGGAGAGTTTCGGCGTCTCGGCAGGGAAAGGCGAATGGACGGCGATGGTCGCTCATCCGCGCGCGATTGTGAATTTGCTTTTGCTCCACAACGGTCAAGCCGATGTGATGCAGTGGGCAGTGGAGGCAATTCAACGCGGCGCGCGGTGTTTATTGCTCCTGGGTTACAAAGGGAATTGCTCCGAATTCGTTCCCTCAACTTCCGCGTTGTCAGATGTTTTTCGTCTGCTGACTTTGCTTGGGCGAAAAACGAATGTGACTATCGCGGCGGACGATTACACGCGCCGCCGTCTTGGTTTGGCGCAAACGTGTGGCGAAGGTTTCGCGCGATTTCAGATGGACGGCTCACGCGATTCGTGTTGTTTTCCCAGTTGCGAATATCGGGCAGGACAACATTGATGAAGCGGATCGCCTGGACCACTGACCTCCATCTGGATTTCGTCGCAGACTCGAATCAAATCGAAAAATTCTGCCAGGGCATCGTCGAAGCAAACCCTGATGCCGTTCTCATCGGCGGAGACATCGCGGTCGCGGCGACGATTGAAGAATCGTTGTTGATGCTCGCGAAATACCTGCAATGCTCGATCTATTTCGTGCTGGGCAATCACGATTTCTACAGGGGCTCGATTGCAGGGGTGCGCGCCAAGATCGCGCAACTGACCAAGCGCGCAGCGCCATTACATTGGCTTAGCAATTCGGGAGTCATTGAACTGACGTCTCGGACAGGATTGCTGGGGCACGATGGCTGGGCGGATGGACGACTGGGGAATCGCGTTCGCTCTGAGGTGTTGCTCAACGATCATTTTCTCATTCAAGAATTCATCGGGCTTGCGCCACTACGCCGATTCGCGAAACTGAGCGAACTTGGAGATGAAGCCGCACGCTATCTCAAACGCCAATTGCTTTCTGCGGTCGCGCGTTATCCGAACCTGATTCTGCTGACGCACGTACCGCCGTTCAAAGAAGCGTGTTGGTTCGAGGGGCAAATTTCCGATGACGAATTCCTGCCGCACTTTGCTTGCAGTGCCGTTGGTGATGTTCTCGTCGAGATTATGCGAGCGCATCCCGAATGCCGATTGACTGTGCTATGTGGGCATACGCACGGGCAAGGCGAAACGATGATTCTGCCCAATCTGCAGGTGAAGACAGGCGGCGCGGAGTACGGCAAACCCCGTTTGAACGAGTTGATCGTTGTGGATTGACTTCTTTCTGGACCCCGATCCAAAAACACTCTGAAAATCGAAAGTGCGGCTTTCGATTTTCAGGGTGTTTCTTTGGGCAGGTGGCATTGGCAGCACCGATCAGACCCGTAATTTCCCTCTCCCTCTGCTTGGAGCATCTTCTTGCAGTCCGCTATCCAAGTCATCGAAATTGACCCAGAAACACTTGGCGTTGCCGATGGCTTGTCGCGCAGATCGCGTGAATCCCGACCGCGAGAAGAACGCGTACGACACATTCCATTCTTCTGCGGGCTGCGGCATTGCCGTTGCCGCCTGCTTGATCAACGTGCGAACATCCACCTCACCGATTGGTCTTTTGCTCCAATTGCATTTGCCCAATAGGATACCATGGTCTTCGTGATTAATCGCGACGATGTCGATCGGCTGCGTACCCTCGCCCCAATGTGCCCCAGCATATTGAGGATGGAATGGCAGTTTTCTCCATTGGCGATACAACCACTCGCGACAGAGACCTGGGAAGATTTCTGCGCCGATATATCCGTCCAACGACTCGCATAGTTGACGCAATCCCTCTTTCGTTTGACCGCGCTCAATCAAGGATCGAACGGGAGCGAGGCACCGAAAATAGAAAAGGAAATATTGATCGGCGATGCGATAATGTCCCAGCCGACTAGTGTCGGGAAAGCGCGCCGTCGCAGGACCTTCCCAGCGAATGATCTTGGCGCGTTCGAGCATCTTGAGACACCTGGACACCTCGCGATGTTCGACGCCAAGCGTCTGCGCGATCTGCTTGCTGTCGGTGACACCGCGCGCCAACGATTCGAGGACCGCGGCGTAGAGGTGTGGCTTGTCGAATTGCTCACGCAGAATTGTATCGGCATCCTCCAACATCATTGGAGACGACAAAACGCGCAACAGATTTTGCGTCAGCGTCAGTTGCGGATCGAGTAATTCGAGATAGCGCGGCACACCACCGACACTCGCATACAAGGTGATGCGATCCATCATCGACTGATTTGGCAAGCGCGATTTGAGATGGGCGAACGGGAATGGACGCAAATGCGCGATCCACCACGCACGTCCATACAGCACAGCGGCGCACGATACGACAAGACATCATACTCAAAGACGCGTACATTCGAGCCGACGAGAAACAGCATCACTTTGCTGTCTTGGAGGCGATGATCCCAAAGTCGTTGGAGTGATCTGGGTAGGTCAGATCCACAGGCGATCAGTTGATCGTAGTCGTCAAGGACGACGACGAGACGCTCTTGCTGGGCGAATCGCAAGATTTCCTCGAATGCGTCATCCCAGGATGCGTAGGTGAAATCGGATGGCACGGTGCCTTCGTGAAGTGCAAATGCGCGAACCGCTTGCGAAAAAGATTGCAGTTGCCCTTGCGGCGACATCGGTCGAGCGTTCCAGAAAATCACGCGATGACGCCGCGTGGTAATCCAGTGTTGAATCAGCGTCGTCTTGCCAATGCCGCGACGACCGTACGCGACCGCGAGGATTCCTCGGTCGCGCGCGTACAGATCATCAAGCCCTTTCAGTTCGTTTTTACGGTCACAGAAAACCATCTGCATCCCCTTCATTTGTCCAATCCATCTTCAACATCTTCTTCGTTAAGTACACCCCAATCTGCAGCGATTTTTCGCGCGCGATCTGGATTCTGCAAGGCACGTTGCATCTTCTCTATCGTCAATTCGCCGCGGCGCGCCAGGTGCAGAAGAAATGCTTGTGGCGCACGTCGCGAGCCGATAAATTCCGCGTAGACCTTGCCCTGCTCGCGTGATGATAATTCATCAAACGCGGTCTTCTGGCGTCCCACTGTTCTTTCGTGCTCACGCGAGACATGGTCACGCATCAGCGCAAGCACTTGCTCGTCTTCTTCATCCCAAACCACTGGCTCACGTTCTGGCTTGAACGGCTTGAACGCGCTCCGCATCTCGCGCCAGTAGTCGGCGCGACTGGGAACAGACACGAATTGAAAATCGGGAAGCGTAATTCCCGTCAGCGCGCCGCCGTGACAACAGCTCGTGTCAATCGCGAACACGCGGTCACGATAAACGAACGGCTGACGATTTCGCACGTAATCGTGATGACCAACGATGATTGGTTTGTCGTCATCGTAGAGTTCGTACCACGGGCGATCATAGTTTTCGCGCAGATGCTTCTCACCCCCCATTGTTCCTGCGAGCACAGTTTCGCGTTGTTCTGTGATCGGCAAACCTGGCTCCCAATAGCCGTGCACGATATTGGCTTCGGGAAATTCGAGATAGAGCAGCAATGATTCAAAGAAGACGAGCGCATTGGAATACGCATCGCCGAGTTGTTGGCGCGTGATCCGTTGCGACAATGCGGCTTTCACTTCGCCGCGCGAGGAGCGAACATGCTTGCGCTCGTGATTTCCCTGGATTGCGCGCGCGTTCGGTTGTGTCCGAAAGAAATCGAGTACGCGCGGTGAATCAGGTCCACGATCGACGAAATCGCCAATCGCGATGATTTCATCTCCATCCGACAATCCTGCTTTGTCGAGGAGTTCTTGCAGTTCGATCCAACAGCCGTGGATGTCACCGACGATGAGTCTTTGCATCACCCATCCTCCAAAGCGTCTAACACTTTTTCCAGAGTACAGTCACCGTCTGAATTTGTCAACCCACGCGCCGTTGAACACGGTGAAAATCTTGGTGAATGGCTTTTATCCGCGTCCTGAATAGATTTACAATGCCACCCTCTATCAATGAATCGCGATTCGACCGCAATGATATTCTGTGCTATGATTGTTCTCGTTGTGGGTAACAATTGTGACACCAATTGTGGCTCTCAAGATCCTTCGCGACTGGGATATCGTCACGGAACAGATCGAGAGATGAGCTGTTGGATTTGTCGAAAAGTGATCTTGGTGTGTCTGGCGATCCAAACAGATTCCATACCATCGTGGAGAATCGGTGATGAGAAAACGCATTGACAGAGACGAATTGGTCCGCTTGATCTCCGAACGAGTATCCAAAAAAGAGAGCGGGGTCGCTGAACTCCTCGATGCGACACTCGAAGAAATCTACACCGCGCTCAAACGGGGCGAATGTGTCTCTCTCAAGAACTTCGGCACTTTCTATGTGCGTCCCGAGCGAGAAAGCTGGGTGTTCAAATTCAACCCATCGCAGCGCCTGCGCGCGCTGTTCGGTTGGTCGTCCACATACAAAGGGGATTTGTAGATGAGCAGGAACAAACCTATTGATCTTTACAAAGGTCCCGTTGATCCGAACAGCGGTTATCTCTGCATGTGGATGCACTGGAGACCGAACATCGACGCCCCTGATCCACAGTTCCCAGGTCAGAAGCTTTCAATGGTGACCTTCATCCCAGCCAAGTCAGGGGATCAATGTCTGTGTGGCAGTGGCAAGAAATTCCGCGAGTGTTGTCGCGCGCGCGTTTACTGGCATCCCCTCTGTCCGAATCCAGACGGCAAGAGTTTCAGTCTGATGGCGCCTCAGTCTGTCACGTTCAAGATTAGCAACCGCGCGAGCATTCGCGAACGGCTAATGAACGATGTGCGCTTGCAGTGTACAGCTGACGATGCGGACAGCGCGTTTTGGGTGTACTGGGGCGATCCCGCGCTCGATGATCAGCATGGCACCCTTTGCTTTGGCGATATTGAGTTGAAACGGAATCGTACGCTCTACGTGACCGCGATGAGCGACATCCGTATGCAAACGCTTCTCCCTCTGCTCCGTGATGTCCTGGGTGATGAATTCAAGCCGCCCAAAATTCGCCATGAATCTGTAGCGGTCATTGACAAGAAAACGGGGAATCGGATTCAAATGCGAGCAACCACAGACCCAAGAGGAAAATCGCCAAACGATCCCGAGCGCCGTTAAGCGCGGTTTAAGAATCAAGGTATTGGAACGTACGAGGAGAATGACGAAACATGTCCAAGACGCGAAAAATGTGGGTCTACAATCCACCCAAATCGCCTACGCCCAAGGTGCCCGAACGGGTCAAGGCGGAGGTGCAAACGAAAGCCGATCAGCTCATCGAGACGGTACTCAAGCCCAAACACATCCAGCCACCGCCCGAAGACAACGATTTCAACTACATCGTTGACCTCTTCTCCAAATGGTATCGGCACTATTTTTACTTTTGCGCCAAATACTGTTCGCCAGGACCGAACGCCATCGCGCCGTTCTTTGAAATCAAATTCGCCCGACTGGAATATGTTGGGGACAATCGTTTCCATCTTTCTTTCATGCGCCACACGGACGAGTGGGCGCAACTTTATCCCAACGTGTCGCTGGACGAGTGTCTCGCGGCGGTGAAAGATGATCCTTGGTTCATTCCTTGAGGATTGAGGTAGACAAGAATGCCCAAACAATCTATCCCAGAAGAAATCAAGAAGCAAGCTGATGAGATTGTCGCCGCCTTCAATCAGAAGGTCATCAAGAACCCCAATCGTCTTTATGTGCCACGGTACAAAGGGCGATATTTATATCTCGATTGCTTCGACTATGGTCATCGCGGAGCGCGGTGTCGTCTGACATATATGGGGAGCATTGACAAATGGGAATTCGCCATCTTCAAATATAGCGATGAGCGCTACGACTCCGAGGATTGGTTCTTCCCAGGTTCTGAGCATGTTGATGGCACCATCGAAGGCGCAATGAAAGCGGGGCTTGCCGCGTATCCTTGAGGTTATCGAGAAGCGACCTGCGATGCCAGTCACAGGTGGTCACAGCGGTCAATCGAATTCAAAGAAAGTATTGGTACCCAACCTGGGAATCCATTGCTGTGCCAGCTCGGCTATGCTCCCCTGCCCAATCCAAAACCATTCGTTGCCACTGCCCCTGTAGTGCAATCGCTGCGCACAAAACGTTCGCTGCACCTCATTCGTCGTAACTACTCAGCCCATGCAACTTTTTAGTGGCGTCGAGATGACTCGACCACAATATACAGTGGTGCCACTTCTGAAGTTCTTGAGCAACTATGGCAACGACCACAACATCTAGTAGCCAAGCGCGTGACGGCTACTAAAAAAACGGGCAGGCTGAGTAGTTACCATTCGTCAGGATAAAACACAGTACCGGAGTGAAATGACCGTTGCGCTCGAATTCATCGTAGATTTGATCACTGAGCCGTTGCTGCTCAACCAGCGATCTGAAAAACTCATTCTCTTGCAACACGCGTATCACGTCCGCCGGATCAGCCCCGGTGCGCTCGTAAACCTGAATCTCGTCGTGTTTCGCGCTAACGCGATAATTGTGCGACTTGGGGTGGCGTCGCACGGCTGCTTCGATCACCGCCAGTTCGGCGGGCAATATCAGCATCGGCTTGACTTTGGTCAACGAGACAACGCCATTGACGCTTTCGCTGATGGTGAACCCTGCAGGCACTTGTTCGACCGCCTTATCTTTCGGTTCGCGGGCAAAGTAGTAGCGCGGCTTGCCAGTTTTGGTGACGCCCTTGCACAGGTAGAAGGTGAGTCCTTTGTGATTGGTATGGGTGATCGACAACAGTTTACTCCTCGCCCCCAGCGGTCATTTGCCTTTTGGCAGCGACCGCACCAGAGTGAACTCCCAGTGCGGCAAATTCTCCTGAATGAAATCCCGCATTTCCCCGATCGCCGCTGGCTTGGGTTTCCCCTCGCGCCACTTTTCTAGCGCGATCTCGGCGTAGCCCATGGGGAGATCGGTTGCCCAGTCTTTGAATTCTGATTTGGACTCGTGCTCAAATTCGTACAGTCCTTGCAGTAGTCCCATGCAAAGATATTCGGCTTCGAGAGTCATACCCAGGTTCTGAAAACGGGTGATGTCCTTCAAGTACGGATCGAGCACGCGTTGCATCATTTCGTCGGCAACTTCGCCGGTCTCGACATAGCCGTGACGTGTTTGCCCTGCCCGATCCCACACCTCTTCGACTTCCAGCCCTTCCAACTCGGCGCGTACGTCTTCGGCAATTTCCTCGACATCTTCTGGCGCGTGCGGCGCGTTGCCTTCCAGATATGCTGCGGTGACCTGACGGATACGCGCGGCGAGTGGCTCTTCCTGCGCTAGGAGGCGCAGCACAGCCAGCGCGTCATCCGCCGAGAGTTGGGTGAGGCTATCTGTCTGATTGGGTGGAGTCTTCTTTGATTTCTTCTTCGGCATCGTCCCCTCATCCTACTTCGCGTTTAATTCGCTTTTGGAGTTCCGCGTACTTTGCGCGGAGGAATGTTTCGTGCATCCCCGGTCCGAGACAAGCTTCATAGACTGCTAACGCCAACTCGTATCGTTTGTGCTTCTCTGCCATTTCCGACATCGTCGTGATGCGTTGCCAGTGACGTGTGCCCATCTCCTTTGCCAGGTCAAGAAATCGGTCGAACAGTTGTTGCTGTGTGCAGAGCATGCCGAGCATCGTCAATGCTTTCTCGGTTTGATATTCCACTTCCAGTTCGCGCAACTCGTCCCATTGCGTCCGCAGAATCTGCTCGACGAGCGGTAGGTGCTCAGGGTCAAGCCCTGCGAAGAACACCGGCTGCTCTTGATAGGTGAGACCGTAATCTTCCCAGATCAGCCACTCGATCAAATCTTGGAAAAAGTCGGCGGGCGACATCGCGAGGGCAGCGCGGTCGAGTTTGACGTACTCCTCGAATACCCTGGAGGAGAGATCGCCGATCACACCATACGAGTCGTCCACCATGTTCATCTTTTCGATGATCACGGTGAGAAAGGCGCGATACAGCGCGATCAGTTCTGGAAGTGAGGCGCGTGCAGCTTTCCGATCGACAAACCCACTCAGTTTTCGTTCCAGCGCGAATGATTGGTTCTCGGTGTACCAACCCGATGGCTTGAAGAGGCGCGCCATCGGCTCAGCATAGTGCGCGGGAGAAATCGGAAAACGATCCCAGTTGCCGCGCAACGCGCGCGCCTTGCGCTCTTCTTTGGGCGTGTGGATCATCCAGGGACTTTGCTCCCACTCTGGCGGCGAGTCTTCCAGAATCTTGCGCTTGGCTCTGCGCTTTTCTGATTTCAGCAGGTGGGTTGCATCTTCGCCGAGAACATCTGCGATCGACAGATTGTGTTGGGCAAGCGTCTGACGCAGCAGGCGCAGGTGATTCAAAAGCCCGTCAATCTCACGGTGGACGAAAACGATGCCTTGATCCGGGTGACGCAACTGATTGGCAAACTTATCCCAGTCACCATTGCACTCACTGACGAGGACGACAAGCATCCACACGTCCCAGTAGGTGACCCTGAATAACTTGCGGGCAGAGGGCAGCGGGATTTCTCGATAGAGATCGTTGCCGTGATGGGTGACGGCGCGAGATGGAGTCGTCATATTATCATCCTATGGCATGGGGTGCGTGGCTTTCCTCATCATGCTGTTTGCTGTTTTCCATTCTCGTCATTCTGATTTCCACTCTCAATCGCGTAGTCCTTCGGCAGATTGAGGCGGCGTTTGACGGATTCTACGAGCCCAAATGCCGCGTCACAAACTCCTAATTCGTCATCAGTGAGCAATGGTATAGCCAAGTGCAAAGACTCCTCTGTAAGGAGATACTCCAGTGCTGTAAATACTATTGAGTGCAATTCAACATCGCGGAAGAGCGGAATCAAATGCGGTATTGATTCGACCGCTTTACGCTCGGTTAATACTTCAATGACTTCCTGGCGTAGCGATAAATTATCTCCGCTGAGTGCTGATATAAGAGCGGAAATATCGTTACTGGTCTTGAGGGCTTTGGCGAGTTCAGCATTCAACCAATAATCTACGCTTTCATCTTCCATCATGAAGTCCATGATGTCAATCGGATCCAACGTAATTTCTTCGGTATTGACCGCTACGATTGCCCGCGCCGCAACCCATTTAACCAATTTCACGTCTGGATTCTCATCGTCCTGTAACATGGCGAGGTGAGGCAATGCCGATGCAATTTTCTTTTCGCCCAATGACCATGCGGCTGTGAGTCGAACAATTGGGTCGTTATCTTTGAGCAAAGCAATTAGCATTGAAATGCTCGCATCGCTTCTAAACCGACTGAGTGTCCAGACAATCGCACGACGCGTCTTCTTCTCGCTATCTTCCAAGAGTGGAATGAGATTCGGGACAACCAAATTGCCGTCGAATTCCGCGAGTTTGCGCGCCGACTCAAACTCTCCAAAACCAAGTTCGCCCTTCAGAGATGAAATGAGATAAGGAATAATCGCAGTCGTATTTAGGCGGACTATGCCCTGCATTGCTATATTTCGAATATGATGATCCTGGTCTTGCAGTCCCTGAGCGAGATGAGGCAATGCCGCAACCGATTCCATCTCGGCTAATGCTCTAATCGCTGCCCTTCTTGCGTCTTCAAATTCATCTCGAGTTAATCTGCCAAGTTCAGGAATTGCAGCAGTCGCTTTGAGCTTGCCTAAAGCTTCCGCTACCTCTACGCGCACCCACCAGTTTTCGTCTTCCAACAACAGAATAAGATTCGGTATGGCTGACTGAGCATTAAGTTTAGCCAATACTTCAACTGTTAGGGCTCGGTTTGCCGAGTCACCATCGTCCAGCAGACGGATAATATCTGGAATCGCTGCTTGGGCATTTAGTTGGCCCAAAATATCTGCTACGCTGATACGCAAGATTGATGCATCTTTCAAGAGCGGGATAAGATAGGGAATGGCTGACTTTCCCATGATTTTTGCCAGTGTTTTTGCCGCAGTCGATTGAATACCAGGATATCCAGGTTGCATTAATTCGATGAGGTGTGGAATTGCTGTTTCATCGCTAAATGCCTCTACTGTGAGCGTAGCCCAGATTTTTCTATCTCGGTTCAACCGTGGACGAAGGAAAGGCATGACGTCTTTCGCTTTAAATTTGCCGAGCACCTTGGACGCTGCTTCACTAACATCAGGATCACCGTCATCGAAAAAAGAAATCAGAAAAGGGATCACTTCAGGAGATTTAAAATTTCCAAGAGACCAAACAACTTGTTTCCGAATATTTTCATCTCGATCTTTGGACATTTCTATCAAGTATGGTATAGCAGATTCGTAATCCAGGTAGGATAGTGCATCTATTACTCGGCAACGCACGTTCTTGTTCTCATGTCTCAAAAACGGGATAATCTGTTGCAACGCGATTTCTGAGCCAAATTTGGCTAATGCTTTGCACGCGTGTTCATGTACTGTATGATCGCTGATGACCAACTTCACAATAATCGGAAGGGCAGATACTTCTCTTATTGCACCGAGTGTATCAAGTACACCGTACCCGAATTCCCAATATTCGAGTTCAAGAAGGGCAATCGAATACGCATAGAAGGAACCGACTCTCCAATCTTCCTGTTCTAACAATGGGAGAAGATATGGTGTGGCTACCTTTGTTTTGAGATTGCATAATGCGTTGATTGCCCAAATTTGTTCCCTTCTGAAACGGCTGTGCAGTCTGTGTGCTAGGAGTGCAATAAGGTTTTCCGTTGCCTCGGATTGCACTACACGCGCTCCGCCTACACACCGCGCCGCCAAAAATGGAGCCACCTTCATCACCAACTCCACTAATGGCGTCGCGTCCTCCATTAGCCCCGCTAGCAATACCAGCACCTCGTCCCACGAATAATAGCGTGCGGCTTCGCGCACTTGTGGATCGCTCATGCCAAGTCGGAGCAAGGCAGCGGCGGCAAAATACTCTTGCAGGAGTTGATGCGAGAAACGGAGTGAGCCATCGGCGGATTCATCAAGCAGGGACGCGCTGCGCGCAAAGTAGAGCAAGTCAGCGGGATTGTACGCAACGTCGCGTCCGTTCACGCGCATACTGCCAGTGAGGTGCTTATCCGCCCACTCGCGCGGAACGCTCGTGCCGCGCCCATACTCGCGCTGAATCGTGAATGCCAGGCCGGAGAGGGCGCGGAGTTGAATCTCGGCGTCGAGCCAGCGGTCGGGGTGCGTTTTGCGTTCCCGTTCCATCAGCGCGTTCACGAAACTCTGGAACAACAATCCGCGATTGGGCGGCAGTTCGCCTTGCAACTGATACACCTGTCCAATCATCAGCAGCATATACGGATTGCGTCCAATGTCGAGCAGATCCTTGTGATCGTCGCGCAGCGTTTCAAACAACCGCGTGCCTACATCCGCAAAGTACGCGGTGAGAAAATTTTTCTGCGCGTCCTCATCCAATTCTTGAATCGTCGCCTCGTGTAACAAATCCACCTTGGTCGTGTAATCGAGCGCGCGGCAGGTGAAGATGAAACGATTGCCGCGTTGCGCGTCGCGGAATTGTTCCAAGCGGTGAATTGAATCGCTGTAGTGCGCTTGCGGCATTTCGTTCAGCGCGTCAAAGAGGAGCATCACGCGCCCACCTTCGAGGTATTCGTCCAGATGTGCGGCAAGTTTACGATGCGCGGGGTACGTGTTACCCGACGAGTCCGCTTTGCTTTGCAGGACAAGTTCCGCGCGAAGAAAGCCCAGGATGGGCGATGTGCCATCGTATCGTCCGAGGGAAATCAGGATTGGCAATTGGGTGACTGGGTGATTGGACAATTGCGCGCGCGTCGCGTAATCGAACATCAACCGCCACAGCGTCGTCGTCTTGCCTGCGCCTGGATCGCCAAGCAGTATCAGATCGCCGTGCTTTTCAACCGCGTCGCGTAAATCGTCGTAGTGTTTGGTCTTGGGTTCGCGTTCCTCACGCTCGCGGGGGAATCTTTCGCGCACCAACACGTCAAAACCACGCGGCAAAAATTCAGCAGGCGTCGCTGTGTTAGAGACGAATTGCCGACTCGTCTCTGAGCCATCACGCAACCGTGCAATCGCGGCGAGTGGGGTGTAATGCGTGCCCCAGAATTCGTACTTGCGCACAACCTCGGCAAGGTATGCGCGGTCAAGTTCGTCGCGTTCGGTTTGCGAGAGGCGCGGCAAAACTTGAACGAGTTGGCGCGCCTGGGCGGGCCATTTGCGATAGCCGATAGTTATTTCGTCTCGAATTGCCTCGACAACTTGCGCTTGGAGTTGCTGCGAATCATCGAAGATGGCGTACTTGAACTGATCGTCGGCGCGATATTTGGCAAACAACGCGTCCGCCTTATCTTTGGCGCTTCGTTTGACGAATGCGAGGATCGGACGATGCGCGCCAAGCGCGGTTGCGAATTCTCTTTCGACGGGTTCGCGCTCCTGATCGCCGATAATCAAGACGAAAATGTCCGCTTCGGCAGCGTGACGCAAATAGCCATAGTCGCGCGGTTCGGAGCATGCCGTTTCCAATTCAAATACCCAAGCATACACCAACTGCAAACTCCCAAGCGCGGCTTTCAACGCTTTGCGCTCGCTGGCAAATTCACCAATCGCCGAACTGATGAAGACATCGAGATTGCGGTCCACAACTGTATTGTATCACATATCCAAGCGGAAATAAAAAACCAGCCGAGATGGCTGGCATGGCGTCTTCTCTCATCGCGATTGCTACGGAGGGAATTGTTTCCAGTTCTGCTTTGCTCGACTTACGATTTATTCTGGCTTCCCCAACCCAGGTTCAACCACGCGAATCGCCTCGCTTTCATCGGTGTCGTTGGAAGTGTGATTGAGCGTGGACAATAGCAAGTACATCGCAGGGCGCGGCTCTATCGCGATGATGCAATAGCCCTTCCGCCACGACTGCTCGACAATCGCGTTCACGAGTTTCAACTTCTCCAGATCCGTCGCGCGTTGCCACAACTCTCCGAAACTTTCCAACAAGAGCGCGGCGCGTTCCAGGTCGGGCATTTCGGACTTGGTGGATGGAATCGCCGCAAGTTCGTTCTGGATCCGTTTGCGTTCCACCAGATACTCGCGCTCGCTCAAATCGCCGAGAACGAACAGACGCTTGTTGCGCTCCAACTGACTTTGGAGTCGCGTTCGCGCTTGCTGTGCCTGATCCACTGTCCCGACACTTTCGCCGAGCCGCGCGAGCACTTTGGCTTTCCAATCGGCGGGCAGTTTCACCTTGGATAGAAACGCGCCGATCTGCTCCTCGTAGATGGACGCTTTCACGCTTTGCGGTTCGGGGCAGTATTCGTCATAGTCGGAGGCAGGATCGCGGTAGCGTCGTTCGCCCTTGATCGCATGTCCACGCAACAGCCGACCGCAGGTCACACACAGAACCTTTTTCCGCAACGGGTAGATGCGATCTGCCAATTTCGTCGTCACGCGCTTGACCGCGCGCCGTCTGAGTTGCTCTTGCGCGCGTTCCCAGGTCTCCAGGTCTATCGCCGCTTTGTGCTGACCATGCAACCACTCGCCCTTGTAGTACACTTCACCAAGATAGAAACGGTTCTTGAGGATTGGTAGCACCGTGTCTTCGGAGAACGGGCGCCGTCCCCAGTTGCCCGTCGTGCGGTAGCCCACCGCGTTGACCGCATGCACGATCTCGCGCACCGTCTGCCCTTCGGCGCACAAGCGTATCGCCATCCGATAGCCCTCGATGTTCTGCGGATCGAAGATCGGCACGCCGCCTTGTTCCTTTGGCACGCGCTGATAGCCCCAGTTCAAACTACCGTTATATAGCCCCTTCAATGCGCGCTCGTGTTTGCCTTTCTTCGTCTCCTCACGCAGATTATCTATAAAGTACTGGGAGAATGCCGCGAGTAGCGCCAACAGCACTTTGCCAATCGGCGTCGTGAAATCGAATTGTTCGGTCGCCGAACAGAATGAGACGTCGAGTTTGTTCAGGTCGCTAAGGAGCGTGAGCGTGTCAATCAACGAGCGCGATAGGCGATCCAACTTGTGGACGACGATGACATCGAAGAGATGAAGTTGCGCGTCGGCAATCAGCGCTTGCATCTTGGGGCGTCTGAGTGTGCGACCACTCCGCCCAGGATCAATGTACTCGCCGACGATGGTCCAACCGCGATGCGCGCAAAACTCGCGCACGATGCGAAGTTGCGCGTCAATGCTGTGTCCTTCTTCGGCTTGTTCTTCCGTTGAAACGCGAGCGTAGATGACGGCGCGCATGATTCAACCCTCAATGGCTTATGCAGCGATAGCGAGTTCTGCCGCGTGATAGACTTGAATCTCTTCTGCCAATATTCGCTTGATCATCATTTCGAGAACCTGACACAGTTCTTCGACTTCCATTGGATAAATCGTTCTGACGGTACTCTTCGCGATGGCAATGGGTAATCGCTTGATTGAACCTTTCTGCCGCAGAGGAGTCGAGTCCGAATATCTATGATGGTCGCGGCTCTTTGCCGATGGAATCGCGTTTTTGAGCGTGATTTCTGATCTCTTCTTCAGTGTGGTATCAATCAAAAGTGTCCCCTTTCCTTCAACTAAAGGTGTCCCTTTTCGGGTGTTCGATCATGCTCAAAGCAACCCGAAAATCATCTGGCGTCCTATCGCTCCGCCGTCGGATTGAAACAGTCGAAGCAATACGTTTTCGGAAGTGTCGTTCCTAAACGTTGCGATTGCTCTGTTTGAACAGGAAGCCAAATCGCGGCGTCCGCGCCGCTCGCCTGCAAGCGGTCAAAGGTAGTGATGTAGAGATGGAGGACTTGTTCGGCTTGCTTCTCTCGCGCCAAGGCGAGTACGGTTCTCCGCACCGTCTCGACCCGTTCCCAGCTTTGAGTCACAAACAGAATGTGCAAGCGCTCGACTTGCTCGCCGCGCAGGGCATTCGACATTAAGCAGGTGATGTATTCATTCATCTTGCGTCGAATTTTTTTTCGAGACGCGCGGCTGCGATCAATCTCGACTGTAAACTCATAGCGTCGCTCAGGTGCGACGTAAGTTCCGCGTCCATCGGGCAAGAAACTGTGACGACGATCATTGAGGTCGTAGTACAAACGACTTTCCAGTTCCGATAACCAAGTGAGCGTATGCCCACGCCGTCGTGCGATCTGCGCGAGTTGGAGAAAGACCGCATTCTCTTGTCGAGTATGCTCGTAATGCTTGAGGAGCACATCAAGTCCCTTAACCCAGCCACGCGCTCGGGCATACCGACTTGCTCGACTATCGAACCCCGCCACCGCGGCGAGATAACGTATCCCGTTCATTCCGATCAAATAGTGGACGACCTGATTCGACCAATCCGGTTGAAGTGACTCATTTCGTTCATCAACCTTGACGAGGTGTTTGGGATCTCTGAACGCGTATGCCTCGATAAGTTTCCAGCGCGCGAGTTGTTCCAAGCGTGCTTCCAGATACCAAGGTGTGGATTGCAAAACCGTAGCAAGTTCCTTTGCGGTCAAGAGCGGATGGCGCGCCACTTCGTCCAACAATTGTTTGTCGAGCGGCTCAAGCGCCAAAGACAGCGACGCGAGATGTAACAAGCCAGTCTTCACGGTATCGTCTGATCCCAATGGCTCAATACATACATTGCAGGTTGCGTGATCCGCGTTTGCCTGTGCCAAGGGTCGCCAACCTGGTGAAGCGGGACAAACCGTTGTGTTGCCTGAAGAATCGAACCCCAACGAAGTGCGCCTGCCCGAACTCGTCGAATACCAAATTGGCGCCGTCGGATCATCGCGCATTTTGATCGCCTCTGAGGCAACAGCGAGATACGCCAATGGCAGCGGCAACTGACGCGCGAACGCGTGGGTGCGGAGAAGGGAATAGTATTCTTGCAATCGCAACGCATCGGCGGCGATGATGATGAGCGTTGGAAACTCTTGGGTTCGCGAGTAGGCGAAGCGCGGATCATTCTGCGCTTCGACAAATGCACGCATCCGTTGACTCAGATTGGCAATCGGCACGCGCCCCGTGTCGAACTCGATGAAGACCGTACTCCATCGTCCATTCTGCCGCTTGACGTGTGCGACGCCGTGAAATGGAATTCGTGCTGGCTTGTCACGCACGTAAAATTCGTATTCGACTTCGACATCCCATCGCACGATTTGCCAGTCGCGCAACTTTGCATTCGTCAACCACAAAAACAAATTCCGCGTTTTGAAGACCCGTTCCATTCGCACGAACAGGTGAGCCAGGCGAGTCACCGAAACCGATGCGCTCGCCTGACTCTGTGCCATCACGATTTCGTTCCCAGTTTGCGTCAACGCATACAACGCACGCGCATAAAGCCAGGGTTGATGCGCGTTGTACTGCGTGACCCAACTGCGATGCTGCAAGTCCGCGAGATGTTGCTGCGCCTTGCGCTCTGACATCTGGCACACCAACTCGATCTGGCGGCGCGATAGGAGTGGATGGTCGCTCAGCGTCCGTAAGATTTGCAATCTACGTCGTCCGAGTTCTTGTCGTTGCTGCGTTGTCACCGAATTGGATGATGTCTGTTGCATCACAGTTATTCCATCAAGCGATCGTTAGGGCTTGCCCCATATCCGTAAACTTAAGGACTTGACGGGGTTAGTCCTTATCGGCTATACAGAGATCATCCCGAGGAGGACAACCCGTATGGAACTGGTTCAGGAACACTATCAAGCTTTTGCCCTGGTCTTGTCGGATGACGAACTCAAGCGCTTGGCGGCTGAGCATGCCGTAATTGATCAGCGGGAGCGCCGCTTGCCCGTTCGCATCTTTTTCTGGTTGATGGTCCTCTCCGCCAGTCAGCCCAGCGCACGGGGCGGTCTGTTTCAATTGGCGGCTTTCTGTGTCGCGACCATTACCAAACTATTTCCCTTCCAGCGCACCATCCAACTCAGCAAAATGGCCTTGAGCAAGAAACTGAAAGCGACGACCTGGCGCTTTTTCCAGGCGGTCTATCAAACACTCCTGA
>Ga0194126_10002192_pt1 | contig 31918 bp, 29 predicted proteins | sample TA2KigC150mmetaG_FD_148641 | JGI IMG/M metagenome (GOLD analysis project Ga0194126, IMG submission 148641) | Freshwater microbial communities from Lake Tanganyika, Tanzania - TA2015035 Kigoma Deep Cast 150m | ecosystem: Environmental > Aquatic > Freshwater > Lake | place: Tanzania: Lake... | reverse complement strand
TCATATCAAATTTGAATGTTGATATGGTCCAGACAAGTATACTCACCCCCTACCCCGGGACCAGGCTCAGGCAACGAATGGAGAAGCTGGGGCAGGTCAGTTGCCACAATTATCCTTTCGACTGGCAGTATTACAACTGGGAAGACATTGTCATCCATCACCCGAATATTCCTTCCCCGGAGCTGGCCGGGCTGATGGATAAAAGCTGGAGAATCATTTATCATCCGCTGGGGCGCCATCTGAAATGTTTAAAAACACTGGCAGCGACCAGAAACCCGATGACTGCCTTATGGTCATGGAAAGGCAACTGGCAGTACCGGAATATTGTATTTGAGAAGCCCATCCACTATTGCGATAAAGATCCAGAGGTCTGAGATGAATCCTTCAAGGAAAACCCTGCTGCTCATCAACCCAGCCAATCCCTATCGGCGCGGATATCTGCTGCGACGCGAATCAAAGCAGGTACCTCTTGGATTGGGGATCATCGCCGCCTTCACCCCAAAGGATTGGAGGATCATTATTGCCGATGAGAATTTCAAGACATTCCGGTACCGTGATGCAGACCTGGTCGGTATTACGGCGGTCACCGCCTCGGTAAACAGAGGATACGAAATAGCAACGCAGTACCGGCAGCGAGGAGTACCTGTCGTGATGGGAGGGATCCATGCTTCGATGTGTCCTGATGAAACCCTCCAATATGTCGATTCAGTAGTTATTGGAGAAGCAGAGAGTATCTGGCCGCAAGTTATTGCTGATGCTGAAGCAGGTTGCCTGAAACAGATCTATCACGGCGCTTTGCTGCACCTGGAAAAGCAAAAGATCCCCCGGCATGATTTGTATCATCCTCTTTATGTCTGGCGTTCGATCCAGACATCCAGGGGATGCCCGATGGATTGTGACTTTTGTTCGGTAACCTCTTTCAATGGCGGGAAATTCCGGTTCAGGCCGGTGGAGGAGATCATCGAAGAACTCCGGGCCTATCATGGTGACGGCAGGAACATTTTTTTTGTGGATGATAACATCGGAGGGATTACCAAAGATCACCAGGAAAGAGCCAAAGAGCTATTCCGTGCCATTATCCGGAGCGGGATGAAGTTCAACTGGTTTTCACAGACATCCCTGGATATAGCCGATGATGATGAGGTTCTGAGGCTTGCTTCCTCCAGTGGTTGTAAAGTTTTGCTGATCGGGTTCGAGGCCGAAAGATCTGAAGCGCTTCACTCCGGAAATAAAAAAATCAACCTGAAGAAAGGATCCGAAAACTACCGGCATATCATCCGGCGGATTCAAAAACAAGGCATCATTGTGCTAGGCACTTTCATCTTCGCTATGGAGGCTGATCATCCGGAGGACATTATACGACGTGCAAGATTTATCTCGAACCTGAATGTGGATATTGTACAAACCAGCATTTTGACCCCCTATCCTGGCACGAAACTGCGGAAACGGATGGAAGAAAGCGGTCTGCTTGCCTGTCATAACTACCCCTTTGACTGGCAATATTACAATTGGGAGGACATTGTGATCCGGCATCCTCACATCTCTTCCCCTGAGCTGGCTCGTCTGATGGAAAAAAGCTGGAAAATGATCTATCACCCCCTTCGCCGTCATATAAAATATCTGAAAACCCTGTCAGCCACCCATGATCCCATGCTCGCCTACTGGGCGTGGAGGGGAAACTGGCACTACCGGAATATTGTATTTGAGAAGCCCATCCACTATTGTGATAAAGATCGAGAGGTAACGATTTAGCGATGTAGCGATGTAACGATGTAGCGAGGCTTGTTGCGAGGAACGAAGTGACGAAGCAATAGCGAAATAGTATTAACTTCTAGAAGAAATAAAATACGCCGATGAGGGCGCGGAGGTTGCCAATTTCTTTTGTATCCGACACATATCCTTTGGTGCTGACCGCTTTCCCGTAAGCTGCCACGGTGTACTCCACCTCTCCGGCGATGCGGAATTTGCCGGCATTCACAACAAGCCGGGGTGAAATGCGGTAGAGGTAGTCGATGTCTCTGCCTCGGGTGTAGTAAGGACCAATGACGTTTTCTCCGACCCCCAGGTTTTTACCATACGCAAGAAGGATCCCCGGCTGCCAGCGGGCACCGTTGGTGTGAACATCCAGCCAGGTGGCAAAGGAGCGGACATTGGCATAATCTACGTAATTCCTGGCTGCATCGGTAACTGATTTGACCACATATCCTCCAAGCATCGTGTAAGCATTGTTGTTTTCTCCATATTCACCACCGATTTTCAGCGTCACCTTTTTCAATTTAAGTTTGGAATAAAAATTTCCTGCAAAAGCCGAGGTTTTTGTATTCGTTTTGAATGATTGAGTAACAGCATCATGATGAACAACCAGTCCGCCTTCCACGGTATCATAAGCTGGCTGGAGGATTACAGTGGTTGAAAGGCGCGGCTTCAGTACCTGATAGTTGATTCCGGCTCCGATCATGAATTCCGTTCCTTTTTCATCATTTTTTGTAGCAAATTGAAGCTGTAAATTCGTTTCGGGGATAACAGCATTACGAATGTACCTGGTGTTTGGGCCATCCGGGCCGTCGCTCATAAAGTCGACCTGTGACATAGCCGTAAGGGCTATCTTGAATTTCCCGAAGGACTGGGTCAGTTTGATTTGCGGGTTGCGGCTGAAGACCACGAAGGGTGCGCCGGTGTTGAATGACACGGTGGCCGGAGAGCACTCAGGCAAAAACATCGGGTGCCACCACTGGCCGGTCATCAGCTCGGTGGATTTCCAGTTGAGTTTGATCCACGCGTGGCGCAGCCGGAAGGAGTTGATGTTGGGATTGATGTTGCCAAAGAATTCGGCTTCGAGGTATCCCGATGTTTTGGCACCAAGGGCGTTGGGTCCGGTGATATTGCCGGCCAAACGGGTTTGGATGGAAAGGATGTTGTAGCTCGCCTGGGCGTTGATGTCTTTTCCGTCTGCATCGAGCCGTTCATTTTCGGGATAGAGCAGGAAATGACCGTCCCGCAGTCCGACCGTCTGCCGGGTATCAAAGATCAGATCAGTTTTTACAAAACCGCTGAAGGTGATTCCGAAAGCCGGCTTTTTTTCCTCCTGCTGTGCAACGGTAATGCCCGCAAACAGAAGGGTGAACACAAAGAGAGTTAGTTTTCTTTTCATATTGTTTGATTTAAAATCCGGCGCAAAGATACAAGTAAATGGCATAAGTGATTCACTTGAATCAGTGGTTTGAGTTAGGTGGGGTAGAAGAAGAGTTACAGAGTCACAGGGTTACAGGGTTACAGGGTGGGGGTGGATCTGGTTTCGCCAAGGGGGATTGGCATATATTCAAATATTTTAGTATCTTTGCAATACCAAACCTAAATTATTATGAATATGTGCTTAACCTTCATTCGAATCGCAATCATAGCAGGGTTAGCCGCCGGTTTATTTCTTTCCGGCTGCGATGATCCCAATTATGCTCCTGAAAGTTTTCCCAATGTCTCAACGGAAAACCCATCGTTTCAGTTTAATTTAACCGATGCAAGTGGCGTGTTGGTAGCTTCCCAATCGTACATCTTCGACGACAACGGATACCCTGTCCCTGAACCCGGTGAAAATCTGGCATTGGCGTTTTTCCCCGGCAGCCCTGGTTCCACCCTGTATGTTCCTGCCGGTGAGATCGTTGTTAATTCCCGTCAGATGGACATTCAACCTGATACAACGTATGTTTTTAATGATCCCGGAAGCCCGATTTCTTTTTCATCAGGGGTGATCTGGAATGTTTCGGGGTCGCCTATGATCGAGCCATTAAATGAAACGCTATCAAATCCATTTCCTTCTTATATCTTAAACAGAATCCTCCCCGATCACATTAAAAGGCTGGACGGTTTTACGCTTTATTTTGGGCAAGGGGCCTTTCAAAATGCCAGTTCAGTTGTGGCAGCCGTTCACTCGGGCGATAAATATGCTTCACAACTAATCCCGAGTAATGCCGTTGCCTGTTCATTTCTGGCTGAGGAACTCGGTCAACTTCCCCCATCGGAAAGTGCCACTATCCAAGTAACTGCAAGGTTCAAAAAGAAAAAGATCCTGGATGAAAACAAAAACATCTATTTTGTTAACCAGGCCATCTACTGCAAAAAAAATGTTGCTTTAAAGTAGCGTTCAGGGGTTTAGAACGGATCTTTCAATTGAGTTTTTTTCGTATTTCTTCCAGCATGACCTGTGTCATCTTCGACAGGTCATATTTATAATGGAGTCCCCAATCCTGCCTGGCAACGTTATCGTCAATACTGGCCGGCCAGCTGTCGGCGATAGCCTGCCGGAAGTCTGGTTTGTAAGAAATGGTAAAATCGGGCATGTGTTTTTTGATCTCTTCTGCCAGTATTTTCGGGGTGAAACTGATCCCGGCAATGTTGTAGCTGGAACGAAGTGAGAGTTTGGAAGAATCGGCTTCCATCAGGTCGATGGTGGCCTTGATGGCATCGGGCATGAACATCATGGGGAGGGCGGTATCCGGGCCAAGGAAGCACTCATATTTCCCATGTTTCACTGCTTCGTAAAAGATCTCCACGGCATAATCTGTAGTGCCTCCGCCGGCTTCCGTTTTATAACTGATCAGTCCTGGATAACGGAGGCCTCGTGTATCCACGCCGTATTTGTTGAAGTAGTATTCGATCCATCTTTCTCCTGCCAGCTTGCTGATGCCATAGACCGTATTGGGTTCCATCACCGTGTATTGGGGAGTGTTCTGCCGGGGGGTGGTTGGACCAAAAACGGCGATGGAGCTGGGCCAGAAGATCTTTTTCAGGTGATGTTCCCGGGCCAGTTCGAGGACATTCATCAGGCTTCGCATGTTGATATCCCAGGATTGGAGCGGTCTTTTTTCCGCGTTTCCAGAAAGAATGGCCGCCAGGTGATAGATCTGGGTGATTTTTTCGTGTTCCACGATGAGTTGCAGTTTGGAGGCATCCAGCACATCCAGGATCTCAAATGGACCGGAATCGGCAACTTCGGCGCCGGCCGGCCGGATATCGGTGGCAATGACATTGTTGTTGCCATATCTTTTTCTGAGTTCCATGGTAAGCTCTGATCCGATCTGGCCGGAACAGCCAATGACAAGTATTTTTTCCATGATAAAAGGATTGGTTTTTCAGCGGGGCAAAAGTAGAAATAAGAAACGATATTCCGAAAGAAATTCGAGGTTGGGAAAATTGAGTGCAGCCGTCTTTTAGTTACCTTTGCTATACGAAAGGAAGATAATAACTTGATCTTACGATTATGAGAAAGAATTATTTGAAAATAATACTTCCGACAATCCTATCCATTCTCCTGTTTATTCTCACGATATTCTTAATTATTATTCCTCATTTTCAGCAGAATATCATGAATGGAAAAAGGGAAATGATTAAAGAGCTGACCAATTCCGCCTGGAGTATCCTGGCAAAATATGAAAAGGATGAAAAGGAAGGGATATTGACCCGGGAAATGGCTCAGAAAAATGCTATTTCAAGAATTCAGTACCTGCGATATGGAGAAGAGAACAAGGACTATTTTTGGGTAACCGATATCAAACCAACAATGATCATGCATCCTTTCAGGGCAGATCTGAATGGGAAAGATTTGTCAGATTTCTCCGATCCTCACGGAAAAAAACTCTTTGTTGAATTTGTTAATACGGTAAAAAAATCAGATCACGGTTATGTTGATTATATGTGGCAATGGAAGGATGACTCGCTTCATATCGTTCCCAAATTATCTTATGTGAGGATTTTCAAACCTTGGAACTGGGTTATCGGGACGGGTATTTATATAGAAGATGTAAAAAAAGAGATCTCTGTTCTGACTAACAAGATGGTCTGGATATCCATTGGTATTTCGACAATAATCGTTTTGTTGCTCCTTTATATCATAAACCAAACTTTGAATATTGAACATAAAAGAATCGAGGCCGAAAACGAACTCCATGAATCGAAAGAAAAATACAAAACCCTGGTTGAGGCTGCCACAGAAGGATTGATTATGCTAATTGATGGAAAAATCAGCTTCTCCAATGCTGTGATCAGCAAAATGACAGGATATCACAACTCCGAACTGGTAAATCTTTCATTGCATGAGATCATCAGTAAGAGCAACAATAAAGATATCATCAATATTTTTTCGCAAAACACGGTTAAGGAAGGCAGATACGAACTTAGCCTGAATAAGAAAAATGGCGGTTCCATTGAGGTTTTGATAACATCTTCCAACACCGTTTTCTATGGCAAAGCCGTTAATATCATTATCGTCAAAGACATCTCTTTTGATAAGGACCAGACCTTCTCAAACGTGGATTATCAAAAACTAATCGGCACCTTGAACATCGGTTTTTTCAAAGCCAGAATTGACCACAAAGGGAAATTCACCTTTGCGAATGAAACAACGATCAGAATACTTGGATTTAACAACTTTGCAGAATTATCAGAAACCCATATTTTTGGTTTGATTGCTGATCCTGATGAAAGAATAAATCTCAAGAAAAACCTTATCGATAAAGGCTTTATTAAAAGTAAAATCCTAAGAATCATTAACCGGGACGGATCATTTTCAGTTGTCGCCATTTCACTCGTTCTTCATCAAAATGAAAGTTCCGGTGTTCTACTTTGTGATGGCATTATTGAAGACATTACCCAGCAAGAGCAGGAAAAGAACCTGACCAATGAATTAATTGCCAGGCTTAAAGTACAAGACCTTACGCTGGAACATCCTGTCAAGAATTATTTGGATGAAATCCACAGTTTGGATTCAGATGCATCCTTAAGAGATGTGATTCATTTATTCTCAAAAAGGGATACAGATCACTTGTTGCTTACTAAAAACGAAATGGATTTCATTGGCATCATCACCAAAAATGACATTCAGTCAAGGATTCTCAAACTGAATCTGAATTTGGATAATCCGGCTTACCTGATAATGAGCTCCCCTATCGTATCAGTATCAGAAAACACCATGGTCATTGATGCAATTAAACGCTGTGATGAGAATTACATTAACCATCTGGTTGCCAGGAATGAGTCAGGTGGAATTGCAGGAATGTTCAAGCGAGATAATATTTGTAACGGCATTATCAAATCGCTTTCGTTTTATTTGGGAAGGGTTAACAGTGCTGAAACAAATGAAGCGATTAAATCATGCTACGACAGTCTTCAGATTCTATTAAAATCAATTATTAAATCAGAAGTTTCAGTAAATATCTACACAAGCATCGCAACCGCTTTTTCAGATGCGGTTTTAAGAAGAGTTATCAGCCTGGCCACAGATGAGATCGGGACATCACCTGTGCGTTTTTCATTTATTTGTTTAGGCAGTGAAGGAAGGAAAGAAGAAACCTTGTTTACCGACCAGGATAATGCCATCATCTATGAAGATGTGCCTAAAGAAAATAAAATCGCGGCAGAGGAATATTTCAAGAAACTTGGAAATAAGATTTGCCATTCCTTACATCACATCGGTTATTCGTATTGCAAAGGAAATATCATGGCAAACAATCCGCAGTGGTGTCAGCCGATAAGTACCTGGGAAGAATACTTTACCACATGGATCGCAAGCCCTGAGTCTCAGAATCTTTTGGATGCCATGATATTTTTTGATTTTAGAACTGTTTTTGGAGAGGAGTCTTTTTCGGATAGACTGCGATACGTAATTGCCAATTCGATAAAAGTAAATCCATTATTCCTTTACCATCTTGCGCATAACATATATAGCATTAAGTATCCCCATATTTCGTCCGGAAACATTTTATCCGATAAAAATGCCGAACATATTGATTTAAAGAATGCGCTGGCTCCATTTATTATGTTTGCCCGGACCTATTCTCTTAAAAACGACATCAGGGACACCAATACCCTTGATCGCTTATCTGCGCTGAAAAATAGCCGTATCATAGCCGGAGATACCATAGATGAACTTGTTTTCGCCTATGGTTTTCTGATGAAGCTCCGCTTAAGAAATCAGGTTTATCTGTCGGAAAACAAGGCTCAATTATCCAACTCCCTGGGATTTAAGAGATTATTGGAGCTTGAACTTCACTTGTTGAAGAAAGTGATATCCGTAATACCGGACATCCAGAATAAAATAAAGCTCGATTTCAGAATTTCAACGTAGTTAAATAGGCCGCAATACCTGGTTGATATGGAAAAGCACTTTCAGGGACTTATCAGACAGAAAAAAATGCATTCTGCCTGAAGTCGGCATGTTCGTTTAAATGGACATATCCGAGTTGATTTGTAACCACAAGCGTTTCCCCAATGATGAGCGATTTCTGATTAAAATGGCTATGACCATATATCCAGAAATTGGGGTGTGTTTCTTCAATAAAGGATGTTAAGTCGGTACAGAAGGCCTCATTAATGGGGCTGGCATTATGGGTCGGTGAATTACAGCGCCATGAAGGAAGATGGTGGGTCACGACGACAGTCCTGTTTGTTTTTCTTGCTAACGCGTGTCTGATAAACGATAAACTCTCGTCATGAAGTTTATTATAGTCGGAGGATTTGAATTTTCTGTTGTTGTTTTGAATACATTCAAAATCTGCTACGCATTGTTCAATGGTTTTCTCTTTTTCCCTGCTTATTTTTGACCACAAGGTGCTGAAGACAAACCGAACACCTTCGAATTCATTGACACTATTATTGATGATGAAAACATTGCTACTTATCCGAATACTATAGGAGGTGCTATAAGCTGATATGTTTTTATAGTAGTACTCGTGGTTTCCCGGAACCCAGAAAACCCGTTTGTAGTTTTTGGAAATGAACCGGATAAACGGATTGTTGAGGTATTCATCATGCAAAGGGGTAATATCTCCGGCCAGAATCAGAACATCTCCGCAAACTTTAAGCGGATTGACCGCAAGATAGCTTCTGTTCTTATCAAGCTCAAGATGCAAATCTGAACAAAACTGTATTCTCATCTTCTATCGAATCTATTGACCTTTCTCACTGACTTTGTGATTCTTCGATTCAAAGATCGCTATTTTTTTCCAAACCACTTTGTCGGGCAAAAACTGCACAGAAAAACATCTTGTTTGATGGTCTGTCCGGTGCAGGACAGTTTCGCAGGTTTTAAGCTGCTGCTTGGAGCTGCCGTTTTCAGGGATGAAAAAAAATCCTATCCATAAGTCACTATAAGTCATTATTTATATCTTTGCGGCCAAAATTACAGATTATTCATATCCAAACAAAGGAGGGTCTATGTTACATGAACCGGCAGTAGAAATCAAGACTGACAAAGCAGCTGCGAAGAAGGCAAAACTTGGTGTAAAGATGTTTATCGCTTATACATTGGTTTATGCCGGCTTTGTTTTTATTGGCTTATCCAAGCCCGAATGGATGGGATTGGAGTTGATAGGCAAACAAAACATTGCCATTATTTATGGGTTCGGATTAATCGTACTTGCAATAGTTATGGGGTTTATCTATAATTATTTCTGTACGAAAATGGAAAATAAAATGAATAAAAACTAACGCCAAATACCAATTGCTATGATTTACGAAGTTTCAAACTGGGCCATTGCCATTTTTCTATTTATCGTTGGTTTAGTATTAGGGTTATCTTTCTACTTTGCCAGAAAAACCAAATCATCTTCAGGATATTATGCTGCCGGTGGTCACATTCACTGGGCAGTCAACGGCATTGCGTTTGCCGGCGATTACTTGTCGGCTGCTTCATTTTTGGGAATATGCGGCATGATCGCCTTTTCCGGGTACGACGGGTTTCTTTATTCAATTGGTTATTTGGCAGGATGGGTAGTTGCTTTATTCCTGGTTGCAGAGCCTCTAAAAAAACTCGGGAAATATACTTTTACCGACGCATTGGATGCAAAATTTGATTCTAAACACATTAAATTGGCTGCATCAATAAGTACACTCATTGTTTCCGTTTTTTACCTGATTCCACAAATGGTGGGAGCAGGCGACCTTGTTGTGCCATTATTGGGATTACCTCACTGGATAGGTGTAGTGATCGTTGGCTCGATTGTAATTTTTATCGTTGCAACCGCAGGTATGACGTCTACCACTTATGTACAATTCATTAAAGGGGCATTGCTGGTCATTTTTTCAACTATTCTTACGATATATATTTTACAAAATGGTCTGTCATTAAAACCCAATAAAAATCATCATACGTTTACTCAAATAGAGGCTTTGGTTACAAATGATACTGTTGTGTCTGTTCCGGATTCTTCTTTTGTCGTTAAAAACACAAAAGTTGTTAACAATTTGGTTTTGGTGAAGCTGGCAAAGGATAACATCGATGGATGGTATAAATTAAATGTGAAAGACAATCAAGCTACACTGGATGAAATGCTGTATATTACCGTACTTTCCAATGGAGAAAAATTATATAATGGAGCGCCAAAATCTGAGAGAAAGTTTTATCAGGTTGGACATCTCAGCAAGATCATTGTTGACGGTAAGGAAGTCGATAAAACAGGCCCGGTAGGTCCATTCGAATTTATTAAAGCCATCGAATCAAGTGAGATCATTCGGTTTTCGAAAATAGCTTTTCCCGAAGGAGAAGATAAAATAACAGCCTGGTATCAAAATCCAACCCCTGGTGAGAATATTATGAAGCCCGGGCTATTATATAAGCTGACCAAAGCATCAGGCGCTACGCTTTGGGATAAATTGAACTTTTTGTCACTAATGCTTGCATTATTTTTGGGCACATCAGCACTTCCTCACATATTGATCCGGTATTATACTGTTCCGAGTCAGCGTGCTGCAAGAAAGTCAACCATTGTTGGAATAGCTGCTATCGGCTTTTTCTATATTTTAACTCTTTATATGGGGCTTGGCTCCATGATCAATGGCACATTAGATGTTGAAAGCAGCAATATGTCTGCTCCGCTTTTGGCAAGAACTTTTGGCATCGGATTGTTTTCGATTATCTCTGCCATCGCTTTTGCAACAGTTCTTGGAACTGTATCCGGCTTGATCATCGCTTCATCCGGGGCCATTGCTCACGATTTTATCGACAAGTACCTGCGTGTAGAAATGTCGGATAAAAGTAAAGTCCGGGCTGGTAAATTCGCCGCATTGGGGGTAGGATTATTTGCTATCACCTTGGGGATATTGTTTAAGGGAATGAATGTGTCATTTCTTGTCGGGCTTGCCTTTGCTGTGGCTGCATCTGCCAATCTGCCGGCGATACTATTCCTTCTATTTTGGAAGAAAACTACCGCTAAAGGTATTGCATGGTCAATCATTGTTGGCATTGTCTCCTCCATTGGAATCATTCTTTTCTCCCCGACCATGTATGATAAATATGGATTGTTACCTAAAAGTGCACCTATCCCGCTCGATAACCCGGGAATTATCTCTATCCCATTAGCTGTTCTGACTTTGGTAATTGTTTCTTTGATGACTCAGAAAGACAATTTGACCAAGAAACAGTCAATTTAAATTGCAGAAAATACACCCTGGATATTTTCCGGAAACAAAGCAATGGAAGAGGGGCTTCGACTTTACAATACATTAACACGGATGAAGGAGTTATTTCAACCCCTTCAATCCCCCTTTGTCGGAATGTACGTCTGCGGTCCTACGGTTTATGGAGATGCCCATCTTGGGCATGCCCGGCCGGCCGTGACTTTTGACCTGATCTTCCGGTACTTGCGCTACCTTGGATACAGGGTGAGGTATATCCGGAACATCACGGATGTAGGACACATGGAAGAAGAAGGGCTTGGGGAGGGAGAAGACAAGATTGCGAAAAAAGCCCGGCTGGAGCAACTGGAGCCGATGGAGATTGCACAGTATTATTCCAACCGGTACCATGCCCACATGACACAACTGAATGTGCTCAATCCCAGTATTGAACCACAGGCCTCCGGACATATCATTGAGCAGATCGCACTTATCGAAAAGATCATTGATGCAGGATTTGGGTATGTTTCTGAGGGTTCTGTCTATTTTGATGTGGAGAGCTACAGCCGGCAACATCACTATGGGAAGCTTTCGGGAAGAAAAGTCGAGGATTTGCTGTCGAACACCCGCGATTTGGAAGGGCAATCGGAGAAACGCAATCCGTTCGACTTTGCCTTGTGGAAAAAAGCCCGGCCCGGACACATCACGAAGTGGCCTTCGCCCTGGAGCGTAGGATTTCCCGGATGGCACCTGGAGTGCTCCGCCATGAGCGCCAAATACCTGGGGGATCACTTCGATATCCATGGTGGCGGAATGGATCTGCTGTTCCCTCACCACGAATCGGAAATAGCCCAGTCGCAGGCAGCCAACGGGCAGGATCCCTGCAAATATTGGATACACAACAACCTCATCACCATCAACGGGCAAAAGATGGGGAAATCGTTGAACAACTTCATCACCCTGGATGAGCTATTCTCCGGAAAACATGAGTTGCTGGAGAAGAGTTTCAGCCCGATGACCATCCGTTTCTTCATCCTGCAAGCCCATTACCGTGGCCAACTGGACTTTTCAAACGACGCACTGAAAGCGGCCGAAAAAGGGCTCAAGCGACTCATGGATGGGTGGAAGTCGCTGGAGAAAATCACCCCCTCCGACGCATCAACGGTGCAGGTGAAGCCCTTGCAGGAACAGTGTCTGGAGGCCATGAACGATGACTTCAACAGTCCGGTACTGATTGCCACCCTTTTTGACGGTGTGAGAATGATCAACTCCCTGGTCGATAAAAAGGAGACGATTACCCCGGAAGACCTCACGTTGCTTCGGAGTACATTTCAAGCGTTTATTTTTGATCTTCTTGGCCTTGTGGATGAAGCGCCAGAGACCGGTTCGGGTAGGATTGAGCAGTTGATGGAAACGATCATCCAGATACGTAAACATGCCCGCGAGCGAAAAGATTTTGCGACTTCCGATTTCATCCGGGATGAGTTGGCAAGGATTAATATCCAGATCCGCGACACGAAAGACGGGGCGGAGTGGGCGGTAACAGGATGAAGAATTTGTGTAATTTTGCACGCCGTTTAAGAAATCATCATTCCCTAATATCATTTTTCATGAAAAAACTAACTTATTTGGCCATGGTTATACTGGCTGTTGCCGTGCTGGGCAGTTGCAAATCAGCAAAAGAAGAGATGACACAGGAGTTGAAAGATGTCATCAAGGTTCATGATTCCCTGTATATTCCCTTGTACAAGGAAGTCACAATGGCTTACTGGAATGCCGCTATTTCAGGCAAGCCGGAAGATTTTGCCATCGTCTCTGAGAAAGAGATTGCGATCACAGCGATTTTCACCGACACGACCCGCTTTGCCACCCTGAAAAAGATCAAGGAATCCAATCTGATTGAAGATTCCATTCTCAACAGGGAATTGATCGTGCTGTACAATGCTTACCTGGGCGCGCAGGTTGATACAGCCAAACTGAATGCAATGATCAAACTGGGTAATGTGATCGAACAAAAGTATGGCAATTTCCGGGCAAAGGTCAAGGGCAAGGAACTGACAGACAATCAGATCGAGAACATCCTCCGTTCTTCAACCAACAGCAATGAGCTGAAAGATGTATGGATGGCTCATAAGAACATTGGCCCACTGGTGGCAGATGATGTAAAGAAGCTGGTTAAAATGCGCAATGAGATCGCCAAGGAATTGGGCTTCAACAACTATCATGAGATGAGCCTGAAACTCAGCGAGCAGGATCCTGCGGAAATTGAGAATCTCTTCAACGAACTGGATAACCTTACCAGGGATGCCTTTGGACAAGTGAAGTATGAAATCGACTCCGTGTTCGTGTTGCGTTATAAGGTGAAGAAAGAAGAGTTGATGCCCTGGCACTATCAGAACCGCTATTTCCAGGAAGCACCCAAACTGTATGAGGTTGACCTGGATAAATACTATGAAAAGCAGAACATTGAAGAACTGACCAGGGTTTATTTCGATGGCATTGGACTTCCCATCGATGATATGCTGAAAAATAGCGATTTGTATGAAAAACCCGGCAAGAACCAGCACGCCTTCTGTACGGATATTGACAATGCCGGAGACGTTCGGGTGCTCTGCAATATTGTTCCGAATGAATCGTGGATGAACACGATGCTTCATGAGTTCGGTCATGCCGTTTATGACAAAAACATTAGCATGGATCTCCCCTTCATTCTCCGTGAACCTGCACACACCTTTACGACCGAAGCGATTGCCATGATCTTTGGCAGGATGGCCAAGAGTCCGCAATGGATGAAAGACGTTGCCGGGATTTCTGAAGAAGAAAAGGCCAAGATATCCGATATCTGTTTCAAGACCCTCCGCCTGGAACAGCTGGTTTTCAGCCGCTGGTCGCAGGTGATGTTCCGTTTTGAGAAAGGCATGTACGAAAATCCCGACCAGGATCTGAATCAACTATGGTGGGATCTGGTTGAAAAGTATCAGCTGGTAAAAAAGCCTGTTGACCGCAATGAACCTGACTGGGCCACCAAAATTCATATTGCCTCTTCCCCTTGCTATTACCATAATTATCTGATGGGTGAACTGCTGGCCTCCCAGCTTTTCAACTATATCGGAGCAAACGTCATCAAAGCCACTGATTTGAAGGACATGAGCTTTGCCGGCAATCCTGCCGTCGGTGAATATTTGAAGAAGAAGGTGTTTGAACCGGGTCTTCGTTATTACTGGAATGACATGATTGAAAAGGCTACCGGAGAGAAACTCACGGCCAAGTATTATGCGAACCAGTTTGTGAACAAATAATTCATTGCCATGAGAAGCATTTTTTTGATTCTTGGTTTTTCCATTCTGGTTTCATCGCTGATGGCCCAGTTATCGGATGTGGTCATCTTTTCAGAGCAGGGAGAGCGTTTTTCTGTTGTGGTGAATGGCATTCTGCAAAATGCAGAACCGGAGACCAATATCAAGGTTGAGGGCTTGGACCCTGTACAATATCAAGTCAAGATCATTTTTGAAGACCAGAACCTTGGACAACTGGATAAAATGATCATGTTTAATCCCGAAACGCTTACCACTTTCGTGATCAAGAAGAATAACGACGGCAAATATGTACTCAGATGGATGAGTGAGGCTCCCGTGCATTCGGAACAAAAGCCGGTTCAACGTCAGACTGTGGTGGTTTATTCATCCACTCCCCGGCCGGTAGAAACGGTTACGCATACCCAGACTACCACCACGGTTACGACTGTTGAAGGCACCCCGGGAGGTGTTTCAGCTACTGTTGTTGATCCGGATACGGGCGCTGAGGTTAATGTCAGTGTTGCACCTGTCCTAACGGGAGCACCACAAACAACGACCACTACCACCACCACCACTACTACTTCCGGTCGCAGACCCTTGCCTCCTGAACAGACTTTTGTGCTTGAAGGGTACAACGGTCCGGTGGGATGCCCGATGCCGATGTCCGTTCAAGATTTTGGCAGAGTCAAGCAAACGATTGAAAATCAATCTTTTGATGACAGTAAACTAAAAATTGCAAAACAGGTTCTGCAGAGCAACTGCCTCCTTTGTTCACAGGTAAAAGAGATCATGTTGCTTTTCTCGTTTGAAAAGACCCGACTTGACTTTGCAAAGTTTGCGTACGGACGTACCTTTGACCTGGGTAACTACTTCCAGTTGAATGATGCATTTACCTTTGAATCATCCATTGATGAACTCAACGAATTCATCACGGGAGGAGGAGAATAGCCTGATTTCCGTTCGGGTTCAGGTCTTTCCTGTGGGATGATCGATAATTCGTCTACTGTGCCGGTACACTTGCCGGCACTTTTATTTTATCCTTGTCAGAGATGCCGGAAAGGATCTGGATGTTGATCCCGTCAGATAATCCAGTCTTGACAAACCGTTTGGTAAATTGCTGAGGGGCAGTTTCCACCTCTACGAAGGCAGAATCACCTTCAAAATGCAGGAGGCTTTCATGGATCGCCATGACTTTGTCGGCCCGTTGCAGGACGATGTCTGCACTGGCGCTGTAACCGGCTCGGATAAACCGGTCGGCATTCAGGATCACATCGGCTTTGATCTCAAACTGCACGGCACCGTTTTCAAGGACACCTTTGGGTGCGATGTATTTCAGGGTAGCTTCAAATGTATCATTCTCGATGGCGCCGATGGTCAATAACAGATTCAGGCAAATTCAGCAGGTTGGTGGAACTCAATCTCTGCAATCACGCCCTGCTTGAATAGTTTTTCCTTCCGGTCGAAGTTGATCTTTGCATCATCCAAGGCGATTTTAGCCCTTTCCACCCGTGCCTCAGCATTGTTCAGGTTTACCAGGTCGGGTATGATCCGGATCCGGGCGATGACATCTCCTGTTTTGACCTTATTTCCAGCCTCCACAAAAAGCTCTTCCACGGATGATAATCAGGAGGGAGATTTTCAGGATCTTTTTGAATTTGCTTTTTGTTGTCATGGTTATTTTATCTATTTCTTTACCCCCTTACTCCCCCTCTCCAAATGGAGAGGGGGCAGGGGGGTGAGGCTTTATTCATATCTCAATGCGTCTATCGGTTTAATGGATACTGCTCTTCTGGCCGGGATCATGCCGGCCAGCGCTCCGGAAATGATCAGGATTGTCAGGGCTGTCACGGCCACACCAAAATCCACTCCGGGGTGTACAAACATCTCAGATTTGGCGCCCATTTTTTCAAGCAAATAATTGATCAGCTCAAGCAATCCTACACCCATTGATAATCCGAAATATCCGGCAAAAGTAGTCAGCACAATGGCTTCTGTGATGATCTGGCTGATGATGATCCGTGGTGTGACCCCCAATGCCCGCTGAATACCGATTTCCCTTGTCCTTTCCCGAACAACTACCAGCATGATGTTGCTCACGCCAATGATTCCTGCCACGAGGGTTCCGGTGCCAACGATCCAGACCAGAATATTAATCCCGAGAAACAGTCCGCTCATTTTCAGAAATTCTTCTTCCAGATTGAAATGACCTATCGCCCGGTCATCTGCCGGAGCAACAGCGTGCCGTTCCTTCAGGATCTTGATGGCTTTGTCCTCGACCGTTTTCACCGGAATGCCCTCTTTTGAGGTGATCGCAAAAAAACCAACGGCATCACCGTAATTGTATGTCTGATGCAAAGAAGTAAATGGCATGAAAATTCACTGGTTATCTTCATTGGCTCCTTCTCCGCTTCTTTTCGATTTAAACAGTCCGATCACCTGGAAATAGACGCCCTGGACTTCGATGTATTGGTTTATCGGGTCCTCGTCTTTATTGAAAAGCACCTCATAGACACGTTGTCCGATGACCACCACCTTTCTCTTTTCTGCCACATCGAGGTCGTTGATAAACCTTCCCTTCCTTTTCGCAAGGCTTCGATATCGCTGATTTGATAATTATACCTCCTTCCTCTTGGGAAACCCTTATGAGAGATGGATGTTTGCTGCGCCCAGATGAACATGCTGTTGGTAGCCATGTCACCAAAGTTCTGGGTTACCCCGTTATGCAAACCATTTCCGGAACCCAGCATGATGATCAGCATGAAGATCCCCCAGGCCACACTGAAGCCGGTGAGGAACGTAATGTATACATCATTAAAATCAGTTACACGATATTTCTGTGATCATTTCCAGCGAGGTAACCGAGTCGAGGGCACCGGTGGGTTCATCGGCCAGGATCACCTTGGACTTGGTGATCAATGCCCTCGCAATGGCGAGGCGTTGTTTCTGGCTTCCCGACAGCTCCGACGGCAGGTGATGGACCCATTCTGTTAAGCCCATTTGTTCCAGGTATTCCATGGCGATCAGGTTCCGCTTTTTCCGGTTGATGTTCTGATAATAGAGCGGCAGGGCCACATTTTCCATGGCATTTTTAAAGGAGATGAGGTTGAATGACTGGAACACGAATCCAAGGAGGTTATTCCTGAAACGGGCAGCTTTGCGTTCGTTGAGGTTTTGAATCTTGATGTCGTCCAGGTAGTATTCTCCTTCATCATGATTATCAAGGATCCCCAGGATGTTTAACAGGGTTGACTTACCAGATCCCGAGGGACCCATGATCGAGATCATCTCCCCGGCTTTGATCTCCAGGTCAATGCCTTTCAGGACATGGAGGCTGTTCTGACCTGTGGTGTAAGATTTATGGATGTTGTTGATCCGGATTATGCTTTGGCGTTTTTGAGGCTTTTACAAATGTATATGACTCGATTTTCAACCGGAAGTTACAATTATTGGCCATTTTTTAACCACGAAGGATGCGAAGGGACAAAGGTACGTTGATTCAAACGGGTTTGATGGGAAAAAGTATCTGAGTCATGCGGAAAATCGATGATCTATCTTGAAACAACGGTGAAAAAGTGATTTTCTTCTGCATTCTTCATCAATATCTGATATTTTTCTTTATTTTTGCTTCCCCTATCGGAAAGTATGATGATACGCAATTTTATCAGTCTATTTTTTTCATTGATTATTTTAATAATCCTATTCGCCTGTTCAAAAGAAAATGATCATTCTTTCTATACCCATTTTAGAACCCCAGTTGTCATCCATGGATACGAGATCAGGACTGAAACAGGAGACAAGATGGGAACTGTGGGAAATCCAGATATTAATTGTTTTTCCCCTTTTGGGATTCCCTTGGGAGATGCTGATCTTTTTATTCTAACTGCCCCCAACCCCGGATGGGACAGGATCATATTCCATTGCCGTTCGAGATCCATTAGAAGCCTTTCACGGATCACCATCGTTCCAGCATATTTTCATTCGCTTGATCCGTGTGGCAATATTTATGCAGGAATGAATATTCCATCTCATTTACCGGTTGATACCTCTTTCTTTTTAAACCCTGAATCTGGAAACACGATCCGGATTTCAAATCTTCCTGATGGCTATTACAGGGTTTATATGGAAACTCAGGATATTCTTCTTTGGGATAACTTCGTTAAAATCACCTACATACCATGAAAAAAGCGCTGTTCATAATCGCCATTACGATTATTTTTCTACCTGCTCTGAAAGTCCATGCACAGGACAGTATTCCCCGACGGATCATAGGGATCAGCGGCACTATCCAAACAACCCAATTTGGAATCATGGCCCCTGTTTTTATCTGCAAAAGAGTATCTGTCGCTCCTGCCGTTGACTTTGCATGGGCAGAAAAACAAGGAATTGATTATTCCATTGGGTTAGTTCCAAAGATTTACTTGCAAACAAGAAAACTTGCCCCTTACGTAAGCTTACGGGGCGCCATGGCAGTTTACATTCCGGATAGGGAAAATACTTTACAAAAAAGAACTACAGACTGGATCGCCGGAGTTGCATTCGGCACTGAATATTTTCTGGATCCCAGATTTAGTTTTGGTGTCGAAATCCAGGGAAACTTAACGAAATCCGATGATAGATCCTTTCGATTCAATAATCCCGGTAATTGGACTTTCAATCTGGGTACAATGGTATCAGCCAATATTTTCTTTTTAAAAAAATAATGATCCTTGCATTATCGATTCATGACTTCAAATCGGTATGAAAAGTCTTTGGCGTTTTTCAATTTTATTCATCTTTCTTTTCTTTTACGCTTCTTGCTCCAAAGAAAAACGGGCAGATATCGCTGCGGAGAAAATGTGCGATTTTGTGAGCAGCATCTCCTCGTACGCCCGACAGTTTGATCCTGATTTCATCATCATCCCCCAGAACGGATGTGAACTGGCTTTCAACAGCCAGGATCCGGCAGATGGTATGAATGGATCCTACCTGGATGCGATCAGTGCGTTCGGGATCGAAGAGCTATTCTATGATGGCTCCCTCTCTGTTGATCAGGAGCGGCTTTCCATGCTCTGCGAACTCAGAAAACTCAAACAGGTGATGGTAGCAGACTATGTCAGCGATAATGCCGGTATTCCTGATGTGATCCAAAGAAACCTGAATGAAGGATTCATCTGCTTCCCCAGAGTCAGTTCAAACTATGACTATACCCAAATTCCCGACACCGCAATCCATGAAAATGGTGCCGACATCCATACGATGCAGGATGCCCGGAACTACCTCTACCTGATCAGCTCCAAAAACTTCAATAGTAAACGGGAAATGATCGACTCCATCAGGGAAATCAATTTTGACGTCATCCTGATTGATCTTTTCTTTGAGAATGAGGCGTTTACAAACACTGAGATCGGTCAATTAAAAATCAAGGCCAATGGAGGCACCCGGCTGGTGATCTCCTATATCAATGTCGGTGCAGCCGAAAGCTACCGGTATTACTGGAAGGACGACTGGAGGCTTCACAATCCCAATTGGCTTAAAAAGCCCTATGAAGGTTATGAAGATGAGATTTGGGTGAAATTCTGGAAGCCAGACTGGCAGGATATCATTTTCGGGAATGAAGATTCCTATATCAAACGGATCATCAATGCCGGATTCGACGGGGCTTATTTAGATAATGTGGAGGTGTATTATTTCCTCTATTTTGATTAGTGACCGCCTGATATTCAGTCCTACGTCATTCTGAGCGCAGCGAAGAATGAATTTGCCGTTATAATTTACCGGATAATGAATCAGAAAATATTCTTACCTTTGCACCCACATCGCGGGGTGGAGCAGAGGTAGCTCGTTGGGCTCATAACCCAAAGGTCATAGGTTCGAATCCTATCCCCGCAACAAGAACAGGTGCGAGATGTAAAGTGCAAAGTCCAGGATAATTTGCACTGCACATTTCGCACTTTTGTTTGAGGCTTGACGTTTTGGGATATACCCCTTGTGTGTTTCATCCGTCTTTTGCTAACCTTTACACCAAATATACTCATTCTTGGCAGGTTTGCAATTGCAAAGCTGCTTAGAATGAGTATAGTAGGCAGAATACATCCTTAACCTTTCAATTCCTTTGAACACCTTCGTGCGCACTTCGTAGTCTTGACGGTGTATTGAATGCCATTTTTACTACAATGGTACAAAAGGAACCACAAAGACGATCATTCCAAATGCTGATTTCAATGATGGAAGCCCGACAGTTTCCTGTTCATTCGTTCAACGGTTCTGTCGTATGACCAGGTTAGAAAAGGCAATAATGGTGCGATGAATGGCACCTCCACGGGTTCTTTCCGTATCGATCGATAAATCGTCCGGGTGTAATAGGGAAACGGCCGTTTGAGCTGAACGAACTGGTCATCCATGATCACCAATGCATAGAAATCAAAATCGGCAGAAGGTGAATAATAGCTCCTGATCCTGGGAATTCCCCAGTTACGTGCCGTTTCATACCGATAACCTGAAAAAAACTTGATGGTGTCTGGCTCAATGGCACCAAATTCAGCGATAAATATTGGTTTAGATGTATCTACCCGGATAGAAGGACCAACCTGAAGTTTTCCATCCAGAAAGATGCCATCAACCCTTTTTTCCTTAACATCCCTGGAATGAGGGCTATAGAAAAACAGCACCTTGCAGAAATCGAAATGCTTTTGAAACGCTGATATGATCTTCTTGTTCTCCAGGTCTTGCTCCATCCGGATTTGTTCAGCCTGGGCAGTCTTTCCGATCTTTTCCATCGCGTTAATCCGGGTGGCCGACGTTTTCAACCTGACCAGCAGTGTTCCCGATTTTAATGATTGTATCTGCTCGCGCGCTGCATGCTTCCGGATTTTCCTGTATGAAATAACCTGCTTGGCTTTGTGGTTGAGTGAAATATTCAGGGTCAACTGAAAATTCCTCACATTTTTCCTGTTGATGGGATAAAAACAGTTGAACTCCAGATTTGACCGGTTTAATACCCTTAATTCAAAACCGGCCAGGAGATTCACCTCAGAGTTGTCTTTGGGGATTGACGAACTTCTTAATCCATTCCATTGGGTGCCATCCGGCACAACTTTTTTCGAATCAAGAATACGTGAAAAACTTACCCCTCCCTGGATATATAAACCGTCGACCAATTGCCATTGAGAAAGAAAATGAACATCCAGGTAAGCATTCCGGTACTTTGTGTGGGGCTCTAAGGTTATCGATCCCTTTTGGGAATAGAGAACCGTTCCCTTGAGGGCAAAATTTCTCCGCAGATGATACTTTGTATATAGCCCAACGGCAGGATGCGTACCGTAATAGCATTTACCCGGACACGCTGTCAACCGGGAATAGTTCAGTCCTCCCGATATTCCGTAAATAAACTTCTTGTAGTCGGATGAGTCTTTCTTTTGCGCGAAGCCCTGGGCAAAGATCATAAGGAAAATCAGAAACAAAGCGGCTTTTCTGATGTAGGTCATAAGATGTGAAGGCGTCGGTTCAAACTAAATAGGAATTCCGAGATGCAAATATACGGTATTTTATTTTTACTGGTTAGATATCATCTTTCCAGAGAAATCCAATTCAATTATTTTTGCTTTGGGAGATGACCTTTGTCTGGTTTTCGGATTAATGAGAAATGAGTAATTCCAATAATTACTCAATTATACCGAATCGGAACAGGTTTGCAAATTTAATACTACTGTTCCTCTCGGTATAACTCATGCTAAGCAGCTTTGCAATTGCAAACCTGCCAAGAATGAGTATACAGAATTTCTCATTACTCATTTAATCTGAAAGTTAGAATGCATCCTCGATGCTTCAATTTCTGTTAGGACCTTGTTAAATAACAAACATGATGATGGGCATCATGAAGTCAGAATAGAAAAAAACTCACCACTCAATCTCCTTTCGGTCACGGAAGAATTTTCCAGTTGGGATCTCGGATTCGGTTGCAAGCCAGACAGCCGTATCAGCTCCCTGCCTTACTTCGCGGGGAGCATTGTGTCCTCCCATATCGGTCCGCACCCAGCCCGGACACATGGCATTCACTTTTATTCCGGTCTCTTTAAGCTCATTGGAAAACATGATGGTCAATGCATTCAGGGCGGCTTTTGACAGGCTATACCCGGGGTACAATCCTTTAAGACTTTTCAACTCCCCCATGCCACTGCTGATATTAATTATCCTTCCGTCGGAGCTTTTCTTAAGCAGCGGAAGAAACACCTGGATCATTCGCCAGGCTCCGTAAAAGTTTGTTTCCATGATATACCTGACCTCATCCAGTGATGCAAATGCCGCACCGTCAATGCTTGAGATGAGACCTGTCTTCTTCAATACCGGTACCATGACCCGGATCAGTTTCCGTGAACCGGGCAAGAGCCGCTCGACGATGGTTCGCGCGTGTTGCAGACCGACAGGTGAATCTGTGGGTCTGAATCCATTTATTCCTGCATTATTTATCAGCGTATCGAGCCGGTCATATCTTTTACTAATTTCATATAAAGCCTGCTTCATGCTTTCTTCCCGGGTAACATCCAGTTGAAGATTGTGCATGTTGGCGTTTTCAGCCGAGGGGATTTTCCGCAGATCCCTGCAGCCTCTTATGATATCATGTCCGGCATCTGCCAATTGACGGCAGATTTCAAGTCCAATTCCCCGATTGGCGCCGGTCACTAAAATGGTTTTCATGTTTTATCTTATTTTTAGCTTTTTCATCATATCTGATGATATTCTTAGTAAAACCGACGAAAGGATCTGTCGGAGTAGCCGATGGTTGGCAATCGGAAATCTGAAAATAGAAGTCAGCATATTCCGGCTAAAATGATGACAGCAGGCATTACAGGCTGGGATGAAGTGACCTTTATCAAGTGTGCTCTTCAGGTCGCGGGTGGCTTGATTCCACAAGGCGATCAGCCCGTTGCCTTGATGATCATGAATGTTGACTTTTGATTCCGCGAGACCACAGGGTTGTATCCCTCCATCGTAAGTAATATCAATAATGGCATCCACTTCCCTGCAATAGAATTTCCTCAGGATCTTTTCGAAGAACCATCCCTGGATCTCCCCATTTGCCGAGAGGATATAATATTGAATCCATGGCTTGATGCGGTAGACATTGGTACGAATATCATGGAAACGTTCAAACTTCAAAATTTTTTCCATCTCCAGAAATAGTTCGTCAAGCCCGGAAACAGGCATATTCAAGGTGTGCTTATCATGGAGCACCTGCTTCCCGGGATAATTTGTAACGGAGATCACCGGCTGAAAAAGCACCTGTTTCACCCCTAACCGATGAGCCTCGAGGACATGTTCAAAAAGCCCCTGGAAATTATGCTTTGAGATGACTGTCAGAACTGTCGGAAACACTCCGTTCTGTTGCAAATGCCGAATGGATTTTAGCGCATTTTCCAGTGCATGATCATTGCCACGTGTCAGTGATTGAACAGTATGATTGAATGAATCCACCGAAATATTGATCCCGGCTTCATAAGCGAAAAGCTTTTTGATATCCTGTTCAGGAAGTTTATGAATTGTCATTCCATTAGTGGTGATGGAACATCTGATTTTCTGCTGCCAGGCATAGTCAACCACCCACATGAGATCTTCATAAAGGAATGGCTCCCCTCCGCAGAGAGAGATTTTCCTTATCTGCTCCTTATGCATTTCATCGATGATCCATTTCATATCGGATCGGCTAAGCTGATGCATGGAAGAACCTGGTGGATCCACTCCAATCTCACAGTATAAACAACCTTGGTTGCAGCGGTTGGTCAGGTTTACAGTCACCATTGACGGTTTTTTTCTTCCCATTCCCAGCGCCATTACCTCAGGCAAGTAGTTCCGTATCAGTTTAGCATTCATTGTAAAACTTTAATACCCTTTCCGCCAGTTTATTCAGATCATGGTTTTCAAATATTTTCCTCCGTGCATTTTTTCCCATTTCCCGACGCCAGGCAGGAGCATCGAACAGCGCCAGGGTTTTTTCAGCAAAGCTTTCAGCATTTCCGGCAATCATGATATCCCGGCCGTTCTCGCAAAGGATACCCTGAGCGCCCAAAGGAGTGGATACCACCGTTTTTCCCATTGCCATGGCTTCCACTATCTTGACCCTCATCCCGCTGCCACTCAGCAATGGAACCACAACAAGGGCTTTGTCCCGGTAGAAATCGAAGATATTGTCTACTTCTCCATGCACACAAATTTGATCATTATGATATTTATTGAACCAGGAGGGTATATTCCGACCCCCCAAATGCAACTTTACCTGTGGCAAAGTCCTTCGAATGATTGGCAAGACCTCTTTGATAAACCATCTCAATCCCTCAATATTCGGTCGCCAGTCCATGGATCCCAGGTGGCATATTTGCAATGCTCCGGTGACTTCTTCTGACAAATCAGGCCATTGATTCAGATTCAAACCATAAGGAACGGTTGTTACCGGGATTCCTGGACAGGATTTACGGAAATATTCGGCATCCGGCTCCGAAATAGCCATGATACCATCCACCTGAGAAGCCAAAAAGGGCTCCAGTTTCTCCAGTTTTTTGCTTTCGCTGTCAAAAAACAACTTCTTTAGGGGATTCCGGCAATGGTGTGCAAAATTTTTCCAAATGTCGGTTTCCACATTTTGGGGGCGGAAACAGATCTTTGACGTCGAGTTTTTCCGGATATCCTGGAAATATGTTCCAAGATACAGATGTTCGGCCTGGATGAAGTCAAATTTTTTTTCATGAAGCAGATCCACCAGTGTCTGACGGTAATCTGGTGAATCAAACCGGCCGGCAAAAGAAGAGGTAGTAGTAAATTGGTTCTTTAACAGTTTCTGAAGGCGGATTCGGTTATCCACCTCCACGAACCTGAAATCAGTGTGGTCAAGGAATCCTGGCGGAGCATGTTTCAGGTCTCCGGGCGCCCGGGTGGTATTCATCGCCAGGATGGTGAGCTCAACACCTGCCTTGATTAGGCTTTGGCTCATTGCCAACAGGGCGCAGGATCCCCCATCGTGGGGTGGAAATGGGACCTTATGATACAACTGCAGGATTCTCATTTCTTTCTGCTAAGTGTTTCCCGGATGATGCCGGCAATGCATTCAACATGCTGGGGGTTTACCTCATGATGCAGGGGAAGACACAGAATACGCGCTGCTAATGCTTCCGTCACCGGAAGATCAGATGTTTTAAACTTTCGAAATTCTTCCAGATCATGAACCGGTGGATAAAAGTACTTTTTACAGAATATGAATGATTTTTCCAGCGTTGCAGCAAGTTCATCTCTGTTGCAACCGCCATTCTGCGGATGAATAAGAACAGGAAAATAGGAATAATTCTGCCCGGAACCTCCTTTGATAGCAGGGATCTCAAGCCCCGGTAAATCTTTAAGGGCTTTTTGGTATAAATGGCTTATGGTTTTTCTGTGATGTATAAGTTCATTTACATGGTTAAGATGCACCAGTCCGAATGCGGCCTGCAGTTCGTTCATCTTGGCGTTCATTCCCGACCCATCTGAACCGCCGGGCATGTGACGGACCATTTTCATCCGGTCAATGATGGATTTGGTTTCCTTGTCAGGACAGATAACTGCTCCACCTTCGATGGTGCTAAGGATCTTAGTGGCATGAAAACTCATGACACTCAGGTTTCCAAAATGGCATAGGGGTATTTGATTTAGTTTTACCGCGAAGGCATGAGCTGCATCGTATACAACAAGAAGTCTGTGCTTTTCTGCAATGCTTTGGATACTATCTACCTCACAAGGGGTTCCGAACACATGCACAGGCAGGATAGCTGATGTATAAGGAGTGATGGCTTTTTCAATCTTTTCCGGATCTATATTCAGGTCCTTTTCGCTAATGTCGGCATACACCGGTTTCAGGTTATTCCAGACGATCGCCTGGCTGGTTGCCGGAGAAGTAAAAGATGTTGTAATGATCTCACCCCGGAGTTTGAGAACCTTAAGGGCAAACAACAACGCCAGGGTGCCGTTTGCAAAGAGGCTGACATGCTCCACATCAAGATAGCGGCAAAGGGCTTCTTCGAATTCTTCGTGTATGGGTCCAATATTGGTGATACGTCCTTCTTTCCATATCCGTTCAAGGTACGGCATAAGCTCTTCAAGGGGAGGCATGTAGGGTCGACTTGTCAGGACAGGTTCCATGGTTGCCAGGTTTTTTATAATGGTTTGGGTCGTGCTTTTCGAAAGCTTTTTCTGATCAACCGGGTGAAAAGGATGTTTATCATGGAAACGACATAGTACAGGTTGATTTTGCAGAATGTATGGATGTTTGCCAGGATCATTTCCTTCCTCAAAAGAGCACTAAGGATGACAATCAATGAGATAAGGATAAAGATGATGGCAAAGGTCGGGTGAAAAGGAACAAAGAAAAATGAAGTCAGGTAGCAAATAATGAGCAGGGGTGGGATTAATAACCGGAGATACTTATGCCAAAGGAGCATGATACGAAGATGGAATGGCACTCCTTTCATTAGTTCTTTTTTCAGAATGATTTGAAGAAATCCATGGAGGTATCTCCGGCTGCGGGAATAATCATAAATCCCGGAAAAATCATCGTCAATGATCATGACGTCAGGACATAAAATGATTTTTTTCGAAGCAAGAATTCGCATACTCAGATAGAGATCGTCCAAAATGATGTGTTGGCTGATGGGACAGTAAGCGGTTTTTCTGATGGCATAAAGAGGCCCATAAACACCGATCAGCTCGCCTGACCTGCTTTCCATCTTTTTAAGGAAATTCTCATAGGCCCGGAGCAGGGAGAAATGGTTATTTGTTGTATTGAGACTTGAAATACAGGCAGATACAGCGCCAACTCGATCGTCCTGAAGAGGCTTGACAAGTGCTTCCAGGGAACAGCCGGCAAGTTTTTGTCGTTGGTCGCTGAAAATGATGGTTTCATACCGGGCAAGGGAAACACCCAGGTTCATGGAATGAGGGATACCCTGTTGATGTTCTTTGGCAATCAAAAGAAAACCATATTTTTCTTTCAGATTTTCTGCCAATTCCCTGGTTCCGTCATGGCTGCCGTCGTCGATCACAATGATCTCCTGTTCCCGGAAACATTGCATGCCGGCATGTATCTCTTTGATTTTGTCTTCGAAATAGGGATAACCGTTGCAAGTCAGCAAGATCAGTGTAACGCCATCTTTTCGTTCACCATCCGGAGGGCTTACAGCAGGATGGAAACGGGGAAGAAAGCGGAGAAAAACGGGATATAATAAGTAGATAAGAATGAGAATCAGGGTTAAGTAAAAAAGGATCACCATTGAATCAGTGCTATGAATTGAGTTAGAGGTTATTTTTCTTCACTACTTTTATTTGATAGATGGATTTCATCAGGGCATATATTTTTTCTCCTGCGCCCGGTGGCAGGAAACGTTGGATCATCCGGGCTGTATCCTTTGCCAGATCAAACAGCCAGCTTTTCTTGTCCTTATTGCTGTAAAATCCTTCTTTCTTTACCAGGCGTATTGCTTCCACCCGGTCAGCATATGGAAATTCAGGGGTTTCAAAAACAACCCGGGGTTTAATCGTATGCATTTCGTGGGTATGGTTTACGAGGAATTTCCCATGTTTTTCGATGTATTTCCATTGTTCTGTTCCCCGGAAAGGAAGCACGGTATAGAAATTTATGTAGTCGCAGCCGGAATTCTTTGCAAAGGCAATGGATTCCCGGATGGTATCCAATGTATCTCCCGGGCTTCCGATGACATATTGGGATAAAACTTCGATCCCTGCCTCTTTCAGGTATCCAACACCTTCCAGAATCTTTTCCCGGGTGGTGGCTTTGCCCATGTTCTTAAGGATTTCGTTGTTGGCCGACTCAATTCCAATAGCTACATTGTAACATCCCGCTTTTCGCATCTTTTGTGCCACCTCCCTGGTCATCAGGTCGGCCCTGACAGACGCCGACCAAAGGATACGGATGTTTTCCTGAACGAGCAGATCACAGAGTGTTGTCAACCATGACAGATTGATGTTGAGGCTATTATCTCCAAAAACAAAAATCTTCTTCCCATAATGCTGAAGCAGGTGTTTGATCTCTTCAATGACCATTTCGGGCGATCGTTGCCGGAAGCTTTGTCCCCAGAGAGAACTGGAGTTACACCAGGAACATGCATAGGGGCATCCCCGGCTGGAAACGATGCGATGAAGCGGATAGCGGCCCATAGGCAACAGGTCGTATGCGGGAAAAGGGAGGGAATCCAGATCACGAATCTTCTCCCTGGGTAGTGTGTAAAAGATCTCGCCACTCTTCTTCCTTACCATAAGACCTGGGATCTCTTCCGCAGCCTTTCTGCCCTTGAGGTGCTCAATAATATCTGAGAAAACCTGCTCGCCTTCGCCTACCACTGCAAAATCAGCCGGAGAAAGTCGAAATATCTCTTTCCCAACGGTCGTCACATAAGGCCCGCCTAAACAAATGATGGTGGATGGATGATTGCGCCGTATCCTTTCATGCAATGCAATAACTTCACGGTATACCGGAGAATAAACGGTAATACCGATCAGATCGAATGAGGTGTTGAAAAAATCCCGGGTCTCCTTACGTCCGGCAGTCCGGGTGTCGAGATAGGTAAATTCCAGGTCATCATGATTCTGCCGGGCATACGCCATAAGGTAACCAATACCGAGATGAACAGTCTTGTATCTCCTGTCTTTATTTGGAAAGATAAGTCCGATTCTCATGTGGGAATTTTTTCCCGTTGTTTATAATTAAGAATAACCCTGCTTCAAATTTATACAAGATTCATACATCCTTTGCCGGACAGGCAATATTCTTGGCTCCTTTCAGTGAAGAATAAAATATTATCGCTTGGGTGATTGATGGACATGATTATACCCACGAAGTTCTCATAAGTCCTGCGCAAAGGTCAAGATCTGATTTCAATAATCGTTGATCAATATTCCTTGTTTGGTTCCTCCGATCAGGAGTTTAGGGGTTTAAGCTGTTTTCGGATTAATGAGAAATGAGTAATTCCAATAATTACTCAATTACAGAATTTCTCATTATTCATAATAAGGCTCTGATCATCAACCTTTTTATTGAACACAGACCATTGTTCACTGACTTAATCCATATGCATAATAGAGCGGCAGGAAGATCAGTTTTTGTTCCGGCAATTCTCCATATTCACCGGTTGATAATACATATCCTTTTTTAATTCCTGGATATTCCTTCAATATTTGGTGCATGCTTCTGAGTTTACCTGCGGCTCCTCCCTTGATTTCCAACGGAACGATTTCATTGTCCCTTGTCAAAAGATAATCAACCTCAGCAGAACTGTTTTTCTCCTCTCTTGACCAGTAATAAAGATAGTCTAAACCATCTGAGACCAACTCCTGTCCAGCAAATTGTTCTGCCAACGCTCCCTGGTACATGGAAAGTAAATCATTTTTCAAATATTCAATGTTTGGGGGCAGATCATTCAGGGCTCTCATCAGACCGATATCGACCATGAGTAGTTTGAATTTCTTTTCTGAAGCATTAACCCTAAGCGGGAGTGAGGCTGGTGATGTGGAACGTACTTTATGAATAATCCTGGCCATTGAAAGCAGTTCGGTCGCTTTCTTGTTCGTTGGCCCGGTGAACTCGTCGGAAAGACGGGTAAATTTTACCGGGTGACCAATATTCCTGGCAACAGAATGGAGGACCTGATCCAGACTCCTTTTATCTGTATGCGGCGCATACTTGGCAAAGTCCTGCTGATACGTAGTAAGCAAATCCGATTGGATTGAAAACACATCTGACATACTCATCGAGTCACACCATGCCTTCACACATGCGGGCATACCCCCGATAAACATGTATTGGCGTAAGTTCTCCAGCAGTTGGGCGTGGATTGCTCGTGGCAACTTCTCAGGTGAATGAACAATGATCTCTGCCAATTTGGACTTACCAGTAGCAAGCAGGAATTCAAACAGATTCATGGGCGCCAGGGAAAAGAAGCTGATCCTTCCCACCGGGAAACTGATATCCTTCATGGCAAATTCCAGCAATGATCCGGCAGCGATCACATGCAGTTCAGGAAGCTCTTCATAAAAATACCGCAGTGATGTGATAGCTCTCGGGCAAGCTTGAATTTCGTCCAAAAAAAACAGGTCAGCCCCTGGTGATATCCTTGCGTCCAACAGCACCTCAAACTCACTGACAATCCTTTTCGGGTCTAGGTTTTTCTCAAAAACACGATGCCACTCCGGGTGTTTTTCAAAGTCGACAACATGTGTTTTCCCTTTGAAATGATCCTTCCCCAATTGGGTAATGGTATATGATTTCCCAACCTGCCTTGCTCCTCGGACAATCAATGGCTTTCGGTGTGGAGAAGATTTCCAGTCCTGCAGTTTTTTTGTAAAGATCCTTTTCATGGATATCGATTTAGAAATACAATGCAAAAATAAACATTATCCTTTAGAAATACAAGGTTAATTATTTGCGGAGATAAATTTTTAGTATCTGATTATGAGAATCAGCAAGGGTTTACCATTCTATTTTTACCACGAAGTTCTCATAAGTCCTGCGCAAAGGTCAAGATCTGATTTCAAAAATCGTGGATCAATATTCCTTGTTTGGTTCCTCCGATCAGGAGTTCAGGGGAACAAGCTGTTTTCTGATTAATGAGAAATGAGTAATGCTAATAATTACGCAATTACAGAATTTCTCATTACTCATTTAAAAACAGTACCCGGGACGACCCGGTAGTTCTCTCTCCGCGTAACATGATGTGGTATATTCCCTTTGCCGTCGATCGGAATGAGGCGGAATGCAGCGGGATCTGTTGTTCTCCCTGCCGGCACTTACCTGAAAAGATCGTTCCGATCTCCTGTCCTTGCTGATTGACGACCGAAAGGGTGATATGGTCTTCTTTGTGCAGATAGAACCGGATGACGCTGTGATCTCTGACCGGGTTTGGGAACACGGTTATATGCAGGCGGGTTTGCTTGTTTTCCTCCCTGATGCCGGTGAACAGCTCATCGAGGTTGGCGCTGAACATGGAGAGTCCGTAAGTTCCTGCGACGATCTTCCGGGTTGGGGTGTGGATCTTCATGGCACAAACGGGTACGGCGGGATTTCCTGTCCATAGCCAGTACCAGTATTGCCCGCCATCGATGGTGCCGTAAACCCCGGCATCGGTACCCACGATGATCCGGTTAGGCACATCGGGATCAAGGACGATGTCGTTGACCGGGAATTCAGGGAGGTTGCCGGAGATGTCTGTCCAGTTTTGCCCCAGGTTGGTGGA
>Ga0194126_10002190_pt1 | contig 31920 bp, 26 predicted proteins | sample TA2KigC150mmetaG_FD_148641 | JGI IMG/M metagenome (GOLD analysis project Ga0194126, IMG submission 148641) | Freshwater microbial communities from Lake Tanganyika, Tanzania - TA2015035 Kigoma Deep Cast 150m | ecosystem: Environmental > Aquatic > Freshwater > Lake | place: Tanzania: Lake... | reverse complement strand
CGGTTCCCGCGCTGGACCACGTGATGCGGAACTTCTGCCGCCACCACACGCGCGATTCTCGCCATGCCTCAGTCTACGGCCTCGCCCTCTCGAGGTCAAGAGAATTAAGTATTGTGTCCCCGAAATAGTCCCGGGTCATCCCCCCGGTGACAGAATTGTGGTCTGGATTCGACCTCATACCATATGTTGTGGCAGCCGTATCTGCCTACCGGTCCTGCAATTCTGCATTCTGGATTCTGGTCTCTGAACTCTGGGTTCTCTGGGTTTGTGCGAAGTCCCACGCCACAGCCGATCCTCAAGGGATGGCGGGCCGGCGTCTGAGACAGGTCGGGGAATGGAACGGCAGGCAAGTCGGGAGACTGACCCGGACTCAACCTCGACGGCTGTCTCGGCGGCAGTCCGGGCCGCAAACGCCCGAGTTCACTGCAGAGGAACCCGGACTGCAGACCGGCAAACTGCGTCCCCTGCTCTCCGGCACACAAGCCCTCGAACTCCCGGTCTGGCTCCCCTCCGGACAAGGGACGAAGGACTCCCCGAAACAGTGTCCGAGACAGTCATCCTGTCTCCTGTCTACTCTGTTCTGTATTCTGTCCGGAGGGCCGTCCCCCAGGCGGGGGTGTCATTTCGCCAACCTCAAGCCTAACGCCTGAAGCCTAGAACACATAAGCCCGAACGCCCGCTCCCGCGCGATTCTACAGCGTTGTAGAATCGACGGGCGGAAGAAGCTGGAACCGGACCTCATACAAGCCCCAGCTTCGGCCTGCACGTGGACAAACTCTGCCGTGGCTACTCCAGCGAATCCCTGCGCATCCAGGTCTCCGACGCCATCGAGCGATGGGAGTGCTACGGGTGCAGCGCCGATGTGCTTGCGGCAATCACTGTGCAGATACTCGGGCTGGCAACGCTCTGATGAGGCGAATCCATCTGCATATTCCGTTGAAGAGCAAGGAGGGCATGCGCCCTCCTTGATCATATAGAATACTATGAGCTACTTCGGCGATGGTTCGGGTATAACGGGACGGGATCTGCTGTGGCTGTGGTGAGAGTCTTGGCAGGACGGCTCAGCCGACGGGCTCAACCCAGCTTCCCTAAGCATCCACTGGGGCCACTTCTGCGTATCTTCAGTGGCTCTCACGAACCCTCGCTGGATCCATCCTTTGTCCATCTTCTCCGACACTATTTGCCTCCTTTTCGGCGCGGCCTTTTCCGTAAGTACAGATCAGACATCAGCTTCTTTAGAAGAATAACACACTGCCCCTCTGTGGGCAAGTAGTAAAGCGGGGTAGGACGGAACCGAGGAATCGCCCTCGCACCACTCCATTTCACTGCTAGGCCTTCCTTGGTCTTGCGTTCGATATCCCCGAAATCGAAGACGTCGATGTACCGTCGTGGAGCGACCCCGACAAAGGGCATGAAGTTCACATGGTTTGCCATTTCCTCCGGCGGGTCAAGAACAATCGCGTCATTGTGCAATTCGAGCGCCAAGCTCTTGGGGTAAGGCTGGATGTAGACAACCTTCCTAACTCCAGCCGTCACAATGTGACGTGCACAATCATGGCACGGGAATGTTGTGCAGTAAAGTGTCGCACGATTCACCGGCACACCCCTGCGAGCGGCGTCAAGCAGGGCTGCCATTTCCGCATGTTCGCATCGACCAAACTCGATGACGCCTTGAAGTTGAATGCCCTTCATCCACTCCGGCATGGCGACACCAGGTCCCCCTTCGACGAGCCCTGCCACCACCTCAGCAACCTTCTTGTTGCTCCGAAGCCAACCTTGCTGCGAGAGCAACTGAAGCAACTCAGCGAGTGTGTTCTGCTTCATGCGAGCGCCAACATCCCGGCCCTGGGCGAAATCGCGGTGGTCTTTGTCGCCGTCGCACCAGTACAATCCGCCGCCAGCCCGCGGCACCTCATTGGTGCCAACTGCGACGATATCCCCGTTCGCGTCTGCTATGGCAGCACCCACTTGTCTGGACATCGAGGCGGAACGTAGAGCCGCTGCCTGCGCATGGAACATCGCGTACTCGTCCTTGGTGGGCGAGTGGTACGGATGGCCAAAGATCATCTGGACGTATCGAGCAAGAGATGCTTTCAGCCGTCCGGTGTCGGTCGCACAGACGAAGATGTCTGCCAGCGGGAATGTGTCCCTTACGTTCTGTCCGTACTCAAGGCTCTCGGACTCGTCCCTCTTGTTCAGGCGTTGGGCCGCCTCCATGAAATCCTCTGGGCGGTTCGAGTGGTATGAGTCAGCGATCTTTGTGGCCAAGTCCTTCAGCCGCTTCTCCCTAGTAGAATAGACTCCTATCAAGAAGAAGCCTGCACCATAGACTGATCTGAGGGTCGCAACCTCGACAGGGTGCTTGAGCGAGCTCAGTATGTATGCGCATCCCTCTCTTGGACTCTGGTCATCGCCCGTGATCCTGCATCTTCGATCGCCTATCGCCTCCACGGCGAGTAGAGCCAAGGCATCTCCTCGGCACATCGCCTCCCGAAGATCGTCTCCCGCAGTCATGTGGGCATCGCAGCGTTCGTCCTCGTGTCCATGGTTGGCCAGCTTTGACCAAGGCTCGACCGAGATGTCATGCATCAGCTGACTCAGCTTGATGATCTTCGACTCGTATCCGACGCTTTCCAGTGCTTCAGAGACCGCTGCGCATACGAGGTCCATGTCGGTTCCGACCGCACCAACCGTGGCGAACACGAGCTCTGTTCGGGGAGGGTTTATGGCACCAATCACCATCGCCGGGTTTGGCAGCGCACTCATTGCCAGGTCCTTTGCGTGGGTACCCCCGGTTTGAGGATGGCGATCAGATAATCTAGCCACTACGCGTTCAGTTCTAGCGGAAACTGCTACGGTGTCAAGAGTGGCGTGGCGTCAATCATGCACCCCTCCATTGGCCGTGTCGGGATCGCCTTGCCGACTTCGGACATCAGTCGGATGGTCACTTCGCTAGGCCCGCGACAACCGCGATCTCGTTCAGCGTGCCAACTCTGGCGCCGAGGGCCAGGATGTTCTGGGCGTACTTCGACTCGAAGGTGAATACTGGCTTGCCGAGGGAGATGGCTAGCTCACATAGGCGTTCGGTCTTGCCGCCGGGATCGGCGTAGGCGATGAAAACACGTTCCGCGAACATGACCACGATCTCGTTCCGTCTCTCGGCCATCTGTGCGGACATACGACGCTTGTTCTCTGTGAATGGCGAGAGAATGAAGAGCCGCTTCTCAAGAATCGCTTTCCTGTACTCCGGCTTGAGGCGCATACCTTCAATACTGCGGGCCGGGCACCAAGCAATCGGTCCTTTGCCACGCAGCAGGATGTCGAAGCACTCCTTGTCCATCGGTGCGTGAAAGCCACTAATCACGCCGACCTCTCTGTCCCGAAGCTCCTTCGCCAGGTCGAAGAGCTTCAGAATCAGTTCGCCAGGGCACTTGATGGAACAGAAGAGCCCGAGTCTTGCTTCCATCAACACCCTCGTTGCGCCGATGCAATCTACGCGGTTCTCTCGTACGCCTAGCTCGGCGTCGGCTGGCGAGACCGAGTGCCGAACCCGCAGCAGCTCGTTGTCTCTCGAGCCTTCGCTCATCGCCTACACTGCGCCCACTACGCGGCCCAAGCGATTGACAACGTCACAACTGCGCCGCGGTCATATGTTGCCCGCTCGCAGCAGCCTAGCGAGCGCTGTAAGGTCCTGCCTCTGGAATTTCGCTCGTTCCGGTCTGTTGAATACGAGGTCACCGAACTGCGATTTGGGTGGGAGCAGCCTCAGGAGTTGCTGTTTCGAGAGGTAGTAGAACTCGTCGTCCCTGTTCTCAAGGCGGTAATGAAGGACCAAAAAGTAGTTCTTCCCCTTGCGCCTGACGCGCGTCTTTTGCAGGCCAACTACTCTTGTGTAACTGCCCACGCTCTTGACCTGCACCTCGTAGAACTTGCCGCGTCCCTCTCCGCCAGTTCTGACGATGAGGTCAACGCCTTTGATGTCGATGGTGGGCATGTAGACGTCAAGGCCCCGCCGGACAAGCTCGCCCGCCACTATCAGCTCACTGGCCTTGCCGCCGTACGCTCTAGTGTTCATCTACTCCTCCTCTCCGGCACTGCGGCCCATGCGGTACTTGATGTCGTAGTTGATTATGAAGTCCAATTCCTCGTCCCTAAATCCGTAGTATGGTGCCAGCATCTTGTCAATCTCGTCGATGATAGGTTTCGATGGTCGGAAGTCGAAGTACTGCACTGTAACATTCCCAACGCCCTTGTAGTCGACCGTGCGACGAGTCGAGTTACACTGATAGTCTTTCATTAGCCTGCGTAGGATCTGCGACAGGGAAACGGCAAGCTGCTTGCTGGAGACCGTAGGTACAGGGAAGGCGGAGACTTCGCGTTTGTTGAGGTTTCTGCAGTCAGAATTCGCAATGTTGTACCAGTAGAATGTCGAGGAACTGAGGCACCCCAGACACAGGTCACGTACATCAGCACTCGGAAAGAACATTGTCTTCAGCTCGGACGGGTCCCGTCTCCTGCCACGTCCGTCACGAACCTCGGGTACGAAGTCCAGGAACTGAAAGAAGAAAGATACCTTGCGCGTGTAATAGATATGGTGCCGCCCACTGGAAACGGCTAGTTGTCCAACGGCTAACCTTGTGGACTTCAAGCGGTCTTGGATGGAAGTCTCCAACGTGGTGTGAAACTTCGGCAGCGCACCGTCGAAGAACGATATACGTTTCCTCGCCTCCAGCCCCGCATATGCGGGACGCAGCTGGAAGAGAGCCTGCCTCTCCTCTGTGTACCATTTGGAGTACTTGGATGTGTACACCCGACAAGTAGGGCCAGTTCGCCCAACAAGAGCCAATATGATCTCCAGCCTCTTGTCTACGCCCTCAAAGAGCCTGGCTGGATGAGCATCGCCGGACCAATGGCTGACATGCAATTGCGCACATCTCTCGTAGTACAAAGCCTGGACAGGCTTGAAACCATCCACAGAGAAGCAACTCATCGGAACGATCATGCCTACTCGACCGCCCCTCGCCACCAGATCCGAGGCCCGCTCCAGCAACAGGGCATAGAGGTCACCGCAATCCTTCGTGGCATAGTCCTCCATCCTATACGCAGTAACGTCCACGATTTCAACATACGGCGGGTTGCCGATGATGACTGCGAAGCCGCCGGACTTCATGATACCGAAGAACTCAACGAACCAGTGAAAGGGTTTGCGAGAAAGAAGCCACGAACCGAATTCTGAGTCAGGAGCTATGGGTGATGATGCTGAAGGCGGGAGTCGCTTGACGCCGTATTGGCGGGCGAGGTGCACGTTCAACTCCGCGTTGAGTGCGTCACGCTTCGCGGCAACCTTCTCCTTGTCCCCCTGCGGCACCTTCTGGAACTTGTCGACGTCAAGCTGGCGCTGTCGGAAAACATCGACCTCCTGCTGCCAGTCTTCAAGCCGAAGTCGGATGCTAGCAAGAGCGTCCTGGTCTTCGCCATAGGCTATCCGAGCCTGCCGCTTGGCTTCTTGCGGCACGAACGCGGCCCGTACCCGTGCTTCGGCCGCGTACCCAACCAGCGAGTTACCACATCGGATGTTGAAATCTATGTCAGGCAATGGTTCCATATCTTCGACGCGCTCGACCTGTGCAATGAGCTTGAGGAACAGCCGAAGCTTGCAGATCTCGACTGCCTCATCCATGATGTCCACGCCGAAGAGGTTCCTGACCACGATGGACTTGAGGATGAAGTAGCTCTCGTTCGGGTGTTTGTGGACTTGGGCAAGAACCTGCTTGAAATGCTCATACTTCTTCGGGCTGCGCTTCTCCTGGCAGCATTCAAGGTCCGAGACGAACGCCTGCATTCGCGTCAAGCAGGCAAGATACAGCGGGTACAGGATGTTGAGCGCCGCAAACAGGAAAGCGCCGGAGCCGCAGGTCGGGTCGAGGATGGTGATGTCGCTGAGTGCTTGCCAGAAGGCGCCCAGGAGCTCCGGGTCTTCGCAGCGCTCGATTACGTCCTGCAGGAACTGACGGATGTCCAGATTGTAGGAAATCAGGTCATTGGCCTCGCGGACTCCGTTCTTGGCCAGCTTGTCACGCAGCTCCAGGCACCGTTGCCTTCGGGCTACGTATTCGCGCCAGGTCTCGGTCGGCAGAGTGAGTCTACCAGCAGCTATCACCTGAGGCGGACAATCTGGCGGGAAGTCCTCTCGTGCGTCGCTGAGGAACTTAGCGTCTCCGAGGTTATAGCGCTTGTCGTCCATCCGTGTCTTGGGGTCGAGCATGCCATCTTGGACGAAATCGGGAAGTCGTGATTGGGGAATGACATTACCACCCTCGTCAAACACGCCCCGGCGCACGGGCTCGAAGATGTAGCTGATCGGATCTCCTGCGAGCAGAGCCCAGATTCTGTCGAACTCGGCCTTACTTCGGCACTTTCCCCGGGCAATGTCGAGCAGACGTGGGGCTATGGTGTTCCGGCCGATATACTCCGTGATATCGTCTTGTGTGTAGTACGCGCCCTTGGCTTTCTGTTCGCCAGGCTGGATGGCGTTGATGTACTTCTCGAAGATGTAGCCGAGTACGGCGGGGTTGATTTCGTGGTCAGATTCAATAGCTTTCCGGTCGTCGAGTGTCCAGTCCCATTCCTCAAAGAATCTGAAGACGGCATCAAACGCCGCGTCCGCGATACGGATGTCGCCACACTCGCGTTCTATCTTGTGTTCAAGGAATATCCCGCCGTTCAGGTATGGAACCCGCCTGAGAAGCGCGGCCCGGCTCTGCTTCTTAGGGTCGTCGTCCTTCCGTGCGAGACCGTCAAAGAACAGAGGGCAGAGGAACTCGCGATAGAACGTGTCCTTCTCTCGCTGTTTGCTCTCGGCCAGCCTGGCCTTCAGGTAGCCAGTGTCACCGTCTCCCAAGAAGCCCTTCTTCTGGATGAAGTAGATGAACATCAGCCGGTCTAGCATCACGGACGCATACCAGCGTTGGCAGTGTTCATCCGGAATGCCCTTGAGGAACTTCAGGAACCTGGCGTGCTCGTCCTTGAACTGGTCGTAGAACCTCTTTGTGACCTTGCCGGCGTATGCCCCGGAAGCCGCGAATCGCCCCAATACGTCCAGGGTCGTAAGCCATTCCTCTTCTTCAAGCGTGAAGACCACCGCCTCCAGGCGCTGCAGCAGAGCTTCGCCAGTCTGGCCGGTGTGAAGATGTTGTTCACGTCTCACCACCGGCATTCCCGCCGAACGCCTGACCCACTGCCAGACCTGGAGCGTTTTGGCGGAGTCCGCGTAGATAATGACGTGTTCGCGCGCATAGCGGGTGACGCGGCCATCTATTCTGCACCGCGCGGCGTAATCAGGGAACGCGCAGCCTTCTGGGATTTCGCACACGAGCGCTTTGACACCGCGCTTGTCCGCCACCATGTCGAGCTGATAGTCCTGTCCATCCACCTGAACGGAAATGGGCGCACTGACCTGGTCCCAGCCGAGACACTGCGTGAAGAGCCCGGGGAAGTCAAAGGACCTTAAGTAAGACCGTGCCCGCGCTCTGTCCAGCTTCACTGCCTATGCCTTTGGTCTTAGACCGAGCGAGCAGATGATGCGCGGCTCAACCGGTTCGCCGTCTTGAGGAACCAGGCAGAGCTTGTCCTGTTCCCAGAGCGACACCGCGAGCTTCGCCATGTCCTCGTCCGGCGCGTCGATGCGCAGCAGTCGATTGAGCGCGTCGATGGCAGCTTGTCTCAATGGGTAGTGCATTATCGCGTCGATCGTCCGGGCCAGCGCTTCGGTGTGGAGCAGCGTGCCCTTCACTCCTGCCGCGTAGCGGGTCAGACGGTCATAGGTACGGTGACGAGCACTTGAAGGCTTACCGAGTTGACCGCCGGCGGTGCGCTCTTCCTTCATCAGCAACTCCACGCCCTTGCGCACCAGTTCGTGGTGGTTCTCGGCGCGAAGAAGGGCCGGCTCTTGAGGCGGACACTGCGCGGCCTTGAGGATGACATGCTGGGACTCGGACGCGCTGTCGCCGGTCTGGTTCATCCAGGCCAGCGCGTCATAGTCATCCTCGGTCTTCATGTAGACCAGAACCCCGGCTGGGCCGCCCTGCGACTTGTCATGGGCCTTGGCGGAGAAGACAACCGGCGGCAGTTCTGTCACCAGCTTCTCAAGCTTGGGGTCCTGCTTGATTGCGTTCTGCCAGATCTGAAACGCCTGTGATGCCAAGTCCACTTCCGAGTCCTTTTCGTCGTCGTAGATGCCAGCCTTCTCGGTAAACAGGTCGCGAACCGACTGGTCATCCTTGTCGTCATCGAAGAATGCTTCATCAGTGCCTACGACCTCGCGGTTCTCGTCCAGACGCTGGCGGACCCTGGCCCGCAGCCGGAGGATCTTCTCAACGCCGTCGGCAGGAAGGAAGGAACAACAGGGGATCGTCTCTGCGTGCTGGCCGATGCGGTCAACGCGGCCCGCCCGCTGGACCAGTCTGATGATGGCCCATGGGAGGTCGAAGTTCACAACGACATGGCAGTCCTGAAGGTTCTGGCCCTCGGACAGAACGTCGGTAGCGATGAGGACGCGGAGTTCGTCGGAGGGCGCGACGTTGTCTCGTCTATCGTTGCTCACCGGACTGAAGCGCCATGCCAACGCAGTCGGGTCGTCGGATTGGCCTGTAGCCCCTGCGAGTGCCTTGATTCCGCGCGCAGAGAGTTCCCGGGTGACGTAATCCACCGTGTCGGCGAACTGCGAGAAAACGAGAACCTTCTCCGTAGGATGGTCTTTCTTTAGTAGTTGCTCCAGACGGGCCAGTTTGGCGTCGTGGGTCGGGTCCCATTTGCCGCAACGCTTCAGCACGCCCATGAGTGCGTCGGCATCCGCCTTCACGTCCTCCGCGAGCGTCTTGCCGAAGAGGGAAGGACGAAGCCAGCGGAACCGCCTGCCGCCGCGAATCTGGTATTCGCCGTACACAGAAGCCGCTTGCTTCCGATAGTCAGCTTCGCTTGTGAGCGTCGCGGCCTCGTCGCCAGCGCTGTCTGGTGACCGCCCATTATCGTTCTCATCGATTTCCAGAACTTCCCCATCTGCGTCGTTCTTTCTGGTATCGAGCAGGTCTGAATCCTGCGTGCCGATGGGCAGGTCGAGCCCATTGGCGATGGCGTGCAGGTAGACGTAGTTACGCAGAATGTGGCGCCGGACCGAAAGCTCAAATGACGCGCCACTCGATTCCAGCCGCTTGAACATTCCGGTCCGGCAGAAGCCCATGAGCCGCTTGCCGGCCCGACTCAAATCGTCTATGACCTTCGCTTCGGCCGGGGTCGGCGGCTTGTGCGGGTCGGGCTTCAGGTAGTTACCAAGGCCGTAGCGGGGCAGGAACAAATGGTTGATGGTGTCTACGACGTCGTCGGAGAACATCCGTGCATACTGGTCGCCTGAGTTCTTGTCGGTGACCGGGAACTTGAGCGTCTTTGGCACGCGCGTCGGAAACGGGGCCTTCGATCCGTCTTCGAGGGATAGATACTTGCGGCCAGTCTCTGAGTCAGTCTGCGCGTAGTTGTCCTTGATGAAACTGCGCGTGCGCCTGACCATGTAGAGGCGCATCAGTTCACGCCAGTCGTCGGCCTCGTGGCTGTACGAGAACGCCTCAAGCGACCGCGGCGGGCACTGGTGCCGGTGAGCGAACTCGGGCTCCCCGATCTGACGAATGTACTCCTCCGGACGGATGCCGATGTCCTTCTCGGGCGCGACGAAGAGCCGAAGCTGGCTGTATAGGTCGTCAAAGGATTTGTTGTAAGGCGTGGCGGTCAGGAGCACGACCCGGCTGTCGTTGCGCTCGATGTAGTCGCGAACCGCCCCGAAGGTCTTGCCTTCACCGCTGCGTAGGTTGTGGCTCTCGTCGATGACGACCAGCCGATAGCGTTTGGTGTCGGGCAACTTCTTGATGGCAACGCTGAGCGGCAGAACCTTGCCGATGAGGCCGTAATCCTCGCGGTAGCTTTCCCACATTCGTTCCAGGTTCTTGGGGCAGATGATGAGCGTTTCGAGGTTGTATGGGTCCTCTTGGAAGATGCGCGCGACAGCCGACGCCATCAGGGTCTTGCCAAGTCCGACCACGTCTGCGATTACCACGCCGCGGCGCTTGTTCAGGTGATGGGCCGCGATCTTCACGGCGGCAACCTGGAAGGCAAAGAGCTTGTCACCGAATATCTTCGGCAGCCGGAAGTCGCGAAGTCCGACGCGCGCCTCTTCTGAGAGATGGTACGCCATCTTCAGGTAGATGTTGTACGGTGGTATCGAATCCTCGCGCGCCCAGCTCAGCTCGATGATCTCGAGAAGTTCGCTGGATATGTCGATGCACCAATGGTCGTTCCAGCGGTCACTGAACCACTGGGCGAGTTTGGCCGTGGCGTCATGCTCCATGACGTCTACATTCAGTTCGCCCTGCTTCGACAGCCCGGCCATTGTCAGGTTGCTGCTACCAAGGAAACCGACGCGCGGGTTCACGGGGTCAGGTCGGAACAATAAGTACAGCTTGGCGTGAAGCGGATTGGCGAGGAACAGCTTGACCACGACCTTCTTGGCCCGAATCTGACCTGCCAGACGGCGTAGCCCCGCCTCATCTGCGTTGGTGGGCGCACCGACGGCTAGCTGGTCACGGAACTCCTGGGCAAGAACCTTGCGCAGGCGCTGCGCGGTCCGATTGTCGAGCAGCCCGTTGCGGCCCACAAGGCTCAGCGCAGCACGCAACTCCTCGTTCTCGTGTTGGGGCATGCCCACGAGAAGGCGACAGCAATGACCCTCGCCACCGGACCATCGCTCAATGCAGCGATCAATCTGCTTCCATCCCCGAAGGTTGAAGTAGCCGACGCAGAAGTCAGCGCGTTCGGAGACGGCCAGAGTGTCGCACAGGGCGGTTACAAGCGGCTGCTCGATGTTGTCGAAGATGCGAGGCATCAGAATTGCCCCAACCTACTGAATGGAGGAAAGACCCGGCCAAACATGCCGAGAGTTATAGCACAAAAGGCCCGAGGGTCAAGGTGCGGCGCTGCCTGGGTCCCAGAAGTCAGGAATAGCAGTCGCTCGGATCTCGCCACAAGTACGTGGGTTAGCCTCCTGGAAACGCAGCTATGCCCCCAAAACGCAGGAACGGACTATTGTGCTGTGGGGCGGCGCTGGTGATTCCACTTCGGCCAGACCTATCTCGAGGCCGACGTGGGTGCAAGGGACCATAGCCTCGTGACTTGGCGCGATGAGGTGCCGACGGATCCGAAGGAGGCTCAAGATTTCCCTGTGAATCGGGTCGACTTTGTCGTATACTATGGTGACCTCGAGAGAGGTGTGTGCAGCAGCTTTGTGACGTGAACATTCCTTTACCCTCTCGAAGTCAGTCGTCCGCAGAGATGCGGTGACAAAGAAAGGATGGCGTCGGGGCCGCCTATGGTCGGCCTCGGGCCGAGCCCTGCTGACCCCAGAAATGGAATGCAGGGATGGATAGCCGAAGCCTGTCGGACGGCAGGCCCCCGCAGGTAACGGCTTAGCTGCAAACTCGTACCTACAAGGTACGCGCAGCCCGAAGGAACGCATGGCCTGCCCTCTACATGAGGAGGTGCGTTCTATGGCAGCAACGCCAAGAGAACTCGGCATCCGTGAAAGGGTGCTGGAGGAACTGAGTCGTGAGTACGACTCTCTACGAAGAAGGGTCGTATCATATCTATGCCGCAAGTTCAGACTGGACCTAGTCAAGGCCCAAGATCAGGCGGACGAGGCCATGGAGCAAGCTGTGGCACACGCGGACCAGTACGACGAAGCCAGACCTCTGCTTGCATGGCTGTGTGGGATAGCCCATCATCTTCATGTCGATCATCTAAAGTCAGCCGAGTACCGCAGCGCGACCGCGAACACGGACGACTTGGAGGATCTGCTCGCAGGACCCAAGAACAGAGAGCCCGTAGAAACCTACCGATTGAAGCGGCTTGCGGATGTGTTTCAGAAGGCATTCGGTCAACTGCCCACACTTCAGAGTCGCGCCATGGAGGTCCGATATGTGTTTGGCTACGAGCGCAAAGATGCGGCCAAGACCTTGAATGTCACCGTGCGCCAACTGGACGAGGCCGTGCGTCGGGCCAAGCTCTCTCTGCGAAAGAACCACGAACTGTGGGAGGAGTACCATGGGTGTGACCACCCGACCGGTGGCGCGGAGACCCACCAGGAAGGAACTCGCCGCAATGAACGAGTTCTGCGACGCGCATCAAGCAGGAAATGCCCTTGACCTAGACGCCTTCCTGGCCCGTCACCCGCGGATGGCGCGCAGGCTTCGTCCCGTCTTGGAAGGATACTTGATGTTTGAGGATTTGAAGCCGCTACTGAAGCAGCGCTAGAGGACGAGAATACTGTCGCGCCCCGGCCACGCGGCCGGGGTTTTCTTTCAACTGTAAACTTGACGCCCCTTCTCGTATAACATAGCGAAGGGGCTTGAATGAGTTCAGGCCTCACGAATCAGAAAGGTCCGAGGTTGGAAAGGAGGGTCTCATGATAGACCCAAGCAAACGGATCGCCAACTGGGATGCGAAGTACGATACGACTCGCATCAAGGCGACCCTCGACGTCAAGCGGCCGGCCATGCTGCAGAGCGTGTCGGCAATCTACCCGATGATCGCGGCGATGGAGCTGCAGGTGAAGCAGGTCTGCGATGGAGCGGGTGTGTCCGTAATCACCTATCCGTTCTATCTCTGCTTCGGCCGGGAGATGTGGGCGCTTTCGCGCAAGGACATCTCGGGCGAGTCGCTGGCGAAGGAAGCGGCCATCCTGGTCGCTAAGTGGAAGGCTCGCGGCCTGACCGAGGCGGTGCTGCAGGCCATCCGCACCGACGTCTTCAACGTCGTCGCGCCGGTAGCGCCGTAACCGGCTCGGTTGGGAAGGAAGAGGCCGGCGGGCTCGTGCCCGCCGGCCGTTTCTTCTTCTGCCCTGTCTGCCGTCTACTTCTGCAAGACCACCTTCTCGGTAGCCCGATAGTCGCCGGCATTCAGCCGGACGAAGTAGACGCCATGGGCCAGCTCCCGGCTGCGGTCTTCGCGTCTCCGTCGACCGTTAGCGGCCTGGCAACGCTGCGCGCCGGAGGCGAGCGAACAGGAGGGCGAGAAGGACCGGCCCGGTGAGCAGGCAGTTCGGGTTGTGCCTGAGCGCCGGCCCCAGCGCGCCGTGGAACAAATGGACCAGTGCCCGCAGGCTGCCGCAGGCAGGACAGAATCCGAAGATGTGCCGGTTCAGGCAAACCGACGGCAGCCGCTCTACCAACGCTGGCGGCACTGTGACCAGGGCGATGACCGCCGACAGCAGCAAGACCGCCTGCCAGAAGATTCCCGGTCTGGAAAACCGCAGTTCTGCCTTCTGCACTCGGACCTCTGATTCCTGACTTCGTCTGCTCCCGGACACTACTTCCTGTGTAGCTTCTTCCCCTTCGCGTCCTTCAAACCATCCGTGGCTATCAGAATGACGTCCACCAGCCACCAGATGCCGCACCCGCCGCCGGTCAGCAACTTCAGGACGCCCAGGCCGATGTACCCCATGTAGAACCGGTCCACGCCGAGCTGTCCGAGGAATATCGACAGCAGCAGGGCAGTAAGCCAGTCTTTGCTGTCGTCGGCCACGACCGGTGCCGTCACGGGCTGTGGTGCCGGGTTCACGGCGCAACCCGGGCAGGTTGTCGTGCCTTCCGGAAGCTCTTTGCCGCACTTCTCACAAGTCATTCGGTCTCCCTTCGGTTGGCCGATTGTAGAATAGAACGGGAAGGTGGTCAAGTGGTCCAGTGTCCCAGTGCGAGCGAGCAGGGATCCAGAGAGCGAGTGCCCGGATGGCCGACAGGAATCTGTGCCATCTGCGTGGTCTGTGGGTAGTCCTCTCCGGCGGTCAGCGGAAGCTGACGTTAAAGCCGGGAGGCTGCGCGGGCGGGCGGGCAGGCGTTTCTTCCTGCCAGAACAACGGTTGGGTCGCGGAGCCGTATACCCGCCTCTGGGAGCCAGGCAGCGTATCCGGCTCCACCACGTCCCTTTCAATGCAGGCAAGCGTGCCCCGGCCAACGGCTATGACCGCGCGCCGGAGATCCCCGCCGTCGACAATCGAGGTGTCGCGTACGGTCCAGACGAAGTCGTCCAGCCCGAGACCGAGGCTCTGCAATCGCAGTCCCAACTCCGCCTGCGATTCGAGCCAGGTCCGGCGCGCAACTGCCGTGCTCAGCCGTGGCAAGGCGACCGAGTCCGGGTACACCGTGAGCCACGTCGCTGGCAGGCTGAACATCCGGTACCAGGGGTCGCCCGGCCGGCGCGGCCCCGACCTGCCGAGGGCAGACCGCCAGTCAATCGTCTGCGCCGGGTAGCGTTCGGCAAACCGCCTTGCCAGTTCCTCGTTGCCGGGCCGCTGCCCCTTCGGGTAGACGACGTACCAGTACTCCGCGAAGAACTGGCCCGCGGACTGGACCAGGCCTCCGTCCCGCTGCGACTCGTAGAACACGAAGTAGCGCGACGACCCGACCCGAGGCCTCTGCAGGTCGCTCCCGCCGAAGGCGATGCTCAGCAGCCGGAGCAGCGCGGTGTCACGTCCCAGCGCGCAGCCCTGGATGCGGAAGTCGGTCCGGCAATCCACCACGCTGTCGGCCAGCGGCCGCAGATCGCCGGAGGCAATCGCCAGCCTGACGGCCGTCAGGTCGGTTCGGCCCTGGCCCTCGCGCACCGGCACCGAAAGCCCGCCCCATTCGTATGAGTGGGAGACGATGTTGACCACACCCCACGGCCCGCCCGCGGGCCGGTGATTCTCAAGATAGTCGCGCACATCGGCGAGGCAACGCAGGTTACGCTCCATCTCTTCCGTGCGCGCGCCGGGGTCGCTGGCGTAGTAGTCAGCCGCCGCCTGGTAGAATCGATTGTCCGGACTGCGGTCCTCACCCATGATGAACGTGACGCCCTCGCGCGCCCCCGGCGGGGCCGCGGCCAGCGCCGCCTGCTCGCGCGAGAACTCGAGCAGCCGCTGCAGGTAGTCGGCGATTACCGCATCGGTGGCGCACGCCAGGTACCGCCTGACTTGCTCCGGCCGCATCGCCTCAAGCCTTGCCCGGTATCCCGCGTCAACCAGGTGTGTTTCGTCGAGCCGATGCGTTCGGAACCGTCGCTCCTTCAGCACGCGCGGGAGTGCCCGCCATCCGGCCACGAGCGCCACAACGGCCAGTGCGAGGAAGACAAGCTTCCCCGCACTGGGCCGAAGGAGTCGTGGCAGTTCTATGGCTTGAGGTTGAGCGTGACCTTTACGATCGCGTCGCTGCCGGTGGAGTTGGCGATGATGAGCTTCTGCAGCATCTGGGCGGCCGTCGGTTCCAGGTTCGGAGTTACTTCGTTCACTACGACCTTCACGTCGCGGACCAGTCCGTCCGTGCCCACCGTGAACTCAACCACTATCTTCCCACGCAGCCCGGGCTGCGCTGCCAGTTCCGACGAGTAGGCATTAACCAGTTCGAAGAGCTGCTTCTCAACCGACTGTTTCACTGCCCGCTCAGAGAGACCGCCCTGGACCTCGACCTTGCCGACCTTCACGGTCCCAATCAGCGGGGGCGGGGCCGGCTTGGCTTCGGCCTCGCTCAAACCGTCGGCCGCGACCGGCGCCATGGACCGCATCGCACTCTTGCTCATGCCGTAGCCCTGGCCCGCGAACCCGGTCGCCGCGCCCTCACCGACTGCGTAGTCGCTCACGCCCTGCGGCAGCGGCAGCGCCTGTTCGACTACCTCCTGCTTGCCGCCCACGTTCCGCACCTTCCTGTCCACCGCGACGAACGATGTGTACTGGGTGAGCAGGCTGTACTTCAGACCCAGGGCGGTGACTTCCTTGATTCGCACCGAGTCTTCCCTGATGTTGTTGTAATCGGCGAGCAACTGGATGCGCTGGCGCGCCCAGAGATAGCGGAGCGCTGCGTTGGCCTCGTCCGGCGGAAACTCAGCCACGCTCACGGTCTGGGAGTATGAGCCCTGGGCGCCGATGCCGGTGACCTTAACCGTGCCGTTGGCCGGCCCGCGCCACTTGCCGGAGATGACTATCGGCCGCTCAGCCAGCACGTCCGGCACGTACTCCGGCTCGACGTCGTAGGCGTCGAACCCGTTGAAGTTGACGTTGATGTCGGTCAGCACCGGGGTTTGGATGTACTTGCGGAACTTCTCGGCCTGGGCTGCGGCCGCATCCGGCTTCTCAATCACGAACGGCTCGCCCATGCCCACGCGCGCCATCCCTTCGATGATGAAACGGTTGACACCGGAGCCGATGCCGAACGCGAAGAAGTTGGCGTCGCCGAGATTCTTGCGGATGAGGTCGAACGCCTCGGTCTCAACGGTGACGTAGCCGTCGGTGGCAATGACGAAGTTGCGCGATGTCCCCTTGGCCTTGGGCAGGGAGAGCGCCCGCCGCAGCGCCGGCAGCAGTTCGGTCCCGCCGCCGCCCTGCTGGCCGTCGATCAGCGCAATTGCCTTCTCGAGGTTCTCCCCGGTCGCGGGCAGCGACTTCTCGGAAAGGACCGCGTTGTCGCCGGCGAAGAGCAGGACATTGAAGTAGTCCTTCGGCCGCAGGTTCGCGAACAGGTTCCGGAGCAGGGTCTTGGAGATGTCGAGCGGGAATCCGTGCATCGAGCCGGACACGTCGACGATGAAGATGTACTCGCGCGGCGGAATCTGAAACTGCTCCACGCGCCTGGGCGGCTGAATCATGGCGAGGAAGAAGTTCTCGTCCTTGCCCTGAAAGAGCAGCAGCCCGGACTGGATCTTGCCGCCGGCCAGCCGGTACCGAAGGATGAAGTCCCGGTTCCCGCCCTGCTTCTCGGAACGGTCGAGCGCGACGGTTGCCTCGGTCAGGCCGGCGTACGCGACGCTCGTCTTATGGGAGGGGCAGGTGATCTCCTGTATCGGCAGTCCGGCGGCGATGCGGGCATTCATGCCGAACTCGTAGGTCGGGGCCTCGCCTTCATGCGTGTACGGGCTCGCGATCCACTTCTCCGACTTCGGCGACTCCGCCGCCGTCTTGTTGTTGTAGCGCGGCCCGACCACGGTCGGGTAGGCGAACTCGTACACCCCCTCGGTCGGAACCAGGAGTTCGGTGTAGGACATCTCGACCGTGATGAAGTCCCCGGGCATGATGTTGGCGACGTTCATCTGGAAGACGTTTGGCCGCTGCTGCTCCAGCAGCGAGGCGGTCTTCCCCTCCTGCTTCGCCTGCTCGTACTCCTTGCGCGCCTTCTCCCGCTCCCGGATTGACGCGACGATGGTGCGGTCGCCGATCGTCATCTTCATGGCGTAGACCGCGGCCCGGGTCGAGGCCGGGAACGTGTAGATCGCCTCAATCGGCTTCTTGCCGTCGTTCTTGTAGACCTGCCTGACCTTGACGTCGGCAATGACGCCGGCAATAGAGACATCTGCCTTGGTCGAAAGCAAGGGCAGACGGTCAGCGGTCGGGTCGTCGCTCTGCACCAGGAAGTAGGGCGACAACGTCTTGTCTTCGTCGGGCATGTCCGCGGGCTGGGCCGGGGCCGGCATCGGCAGGACCAGGCACAGCGCGAACAGGAACAGTTTTGTGTAGTTCATTGCGTACCTCCGCTCGAATATACCCTGACCGGGAGTGGCCTATTCCGCACGCAGAATGATAGACCGGTTGCGCGCCCCGTCAACCGGCGCAGACCGGGAGTGGGAACCGCGAAGGAACGTTCTGTCGGACAGGGCCTCCGTGGCCGACTGCTGTCTCGGTCTCGGCCACTGGTTGCCCGGGAAGCAGCCGGCGCTATAATCTCCGCCGCACAAGAAAGGAGCTGCGATGGCCAGCGAGTTCGTAAGGACCGACCCGTACAAGTTGAAGGACAATGTCTTCAAGCTGATTGACCTGGACTGGATGCTGGTGACCGCGGGCACGCCCCGGCGCTGGAACACGATGACCGCAAGCTGGGGCGGGCTGGGCGTCCTCTGGAACCGCCCGGTGTCGTTCGTCTTTGTCCGACCGACGCGTTACACCTATGAGTTCATGGAAGAACACGAACGTTTCACGCTCTCGTTCTTCCCCAAGACGTACCGAAAGGCGCTCGTCTTCTGCGGCTCGAAGTCGGGCCGCGACTACGACAAGGCAAAGGAAACCGGGCTCGAGCCGGTGTCACCGTTCAAGGACACCGTTGCCTTCCGCCAGGCGCGGCTCGTCCTCGTCTGCCGGAAGCTCTACACGACGGACATCGACCCGCAGCGGTTCCTCGACCCGCAGACGGACATCCACTACCCGAAGAAGGACTACCACCGCGTCTACATCGGCGAGATTACCCGCTCCCTCGTCAAGGTGGGGAAGTGAAGAGCTGGCATACGCGCCACCCGGACAAGGCTATCACCGACCCGGCCGAGATTGCGTCCATCGTCGCGGGCCAGAAGTTCCTGACCCTGGCCCTGTGCGCCGAGAACCGGCCCTACCTCGTCACCATCAGTCACGCGTTTGACGCCACGCGCAACTGCTTCTACTTTCACTGCTCGCCCGTCGGGCGGAAGATGGACCTCATCCAGGCCAACCCGCAGGTCTACGGACAGGTGCTCGAAGACCGCGGATACGTAGCCGGTCAGTGCGACCACGCCTACCGCACCGTCCAGTTCCAGGGCGTGGCCGAGCTCGTCTCCGACCCGAACGAGAAACTCCTCGCCCTGCGCCTGCTCATCGAGCGACTTGAGCCGGCGCCGGAGCCGGTCAAGGCGCGTTTGCTCAAACCGGAGAGCCCTGACGGTCTCGCCATCGTCCGGGTGACGGCGACGGAGTGGAGCGGCAAGCAGAGCGGCTAGCATGAAACCGACATGGACGCCACGAAAGCACGAACGACACGAAATCGACGAGTGCGAAGGGAATCGGCTTCGTTTCATCCGGCTTCGTGTCTTCGTGGCTCCTGACCTCGGGATTGGGGAGCCAGCATTCGCTTGACTAATTCCCCATCCGGCCATAAGCTGAAGCCGATGAACGAGAAGACGATACTGGTGATTGACGACGACCTCGGCTTTCGGCTGATGCTGCGGAAGCTGCTGGAATCGGCCGGCTACCAGGTCATAGTCGGCGAGGAGGGGCAGTCCGGGCTTGAGGCGGCGTGGGACCACAAACCCGACCTCATCATCTCAGACATGGACATGCCGATCAACAACGGGTACAAGACGATCGAGATGTTCCGCAACGACCCGGACGTACAGGCGCCCTTGATTATCGTATCCGGCGTTGTCGACATCCGGGATACGAAACTCATGCTTGATGCGGGCGCGAGCGCCTTCTTCCGGAAGCCGGTCGACCAGGCCGCGCTGCTCGCCAGAGTTTCGGAACTGCTGAGTTAGCTGGCGGCCTCACCGGCCGGTCCGAAGGGAGAACCTGCGCTATTGCCGTCTAGGTCAGGACAATGCTGAAAACCTACGCCATCCATGACAGCCGAGTCGTCGAAACCCCGGGCGGGCCGATATCGGTGTATCTCGCGCCGGACGAGGCCGAGCGGAGGTTCCTGGTCGAGTCCTGCCGGATTGACGAACACACGCTCGCCTCGGCGCTCGACCCGGACGAACTCGCCCGGCTCGAGTTTGAACCCGATCACGTTGCCGTCATATTCAAGCGGCCGCGCAACTACTCGGGTCAGGACGGCGTGCTCTTCAAGGTCGCGTCCTGCGGCGTCTTTCTCTTCCGCGACCGGCTGATTGTCGTCCAGGCCGAGGACCTGCCGTTGTTTGAAGGCAAGCTCTTTCTGCGGATCGCGACCCTGCCGGAGATCCTGCTCAAGCTGATCAACCGTTCCATCTTCCACTTCCTGGAGCACCTGAAGATCATCAACACCATCTCGAGCGAACTCGAGCAGAAGATCAACCAGGCGATGGAGAACCGCCAGCTCATCAACCTCTTCGGACTGGAGAAGAGCCTCGTCTACTACGTGGCCTCACTCAATTCGAACGGCACGGTAATCGACAAGCTGAAGCTGAATACCACCAAGATCGGGTTCAGCCCCGAGGAGGGGGAATTCCTCGACGACATCACCATTGAGAACTCTCAGTGCAGCAAGCAGGCGGAGATCTATTCCAACATCCTGGCCGGCCTGATGGACGCGCGCGTTTCCATCGTCAGCAACAACCTGAACCTGCTCATCAAGACCCTGAATATCATCACCATCGCCATCATGGTGCCGACGCTGGTAGTCTCAATCTTCTCCATGAACGTCAAGCTGCCCATCGCCGAGAACCATCCGCTGGCGTTCTGGGCCATCATGGGAATGGCCGGTGCAGCGCTCGCGGTCTTCATGTACGCCTGGTGGCGCAAGAAGTGGTAGCCTGACCCGAACTTGACAGGCAGAGACGCCGGCCTAGACTGACGCGACATGGAACGCAGGCACATCCTGGTGGTGGAAGACGAAAGGCCGACCCTGACCCTGATCGAGAAGATACTGGTCAGCGCCGGCTACCGCTTCACCGGGGTCCTGGATGGAATGTCCGCGCTCAACGCCGCCCGCACCGACCCGCCCGACCTGGTGCTTCTGGACTTGATCATCCCGGGAGTCGACGGGTACGGTGTCTGCGCCCTGCTCAAACGGGACCTCGACTTCCACGCGCCCATCGTCGTCCTCTCCGGCCGTACCAGCGAGAAAGATGTCAAGGCGGCGCTCGATGCCGGTGCCGATGCTTTTCTGCCCAAACCGTTGGACCGCAAGCTCCTGCTCGCCAAGGTCGCCGAGCTCCTCGCCGCCCGATCGCCTGCCGCAAGGTTGCAGTCACCATGACCCAAACCCGGGACCAGCTCCTCGCCGGCCTGAAAGAGGCGATCCTTGCCGAGCAGACCGGCTTCCAGTTCTACACCGTCGCCGCCGCCAATACGACCGATGCCCGGGGCCGGGAGATCTTCCAGCAGATGGCCCGGGAAGAAACCGAGCACCAGCAGTGGTTGAGCCGGCAATACGGCCATCTCGTCGGCGGAACGCCCTGGGAGGAGATGAAACCGGTGCCTCACTCCGACCTCTCCGGACCCAGCCCGATTTTCTCCGATGAACTGCGTTCGCGAATCGGCGAGGCGCACTGGGAGATGACGGCGCTCTCGGTCGGACTCGCGCTTGAAGAGGCGACGGCTATCCGCTATCAGCGGCTGGCTCAGGCCGCTGAGCAGCCGGAGGTACGGCGGTTCTTCGATGAGCTGGCGAAATGGGAAGAGTCCCACGCCGAGGCGTTGCGCCGGCAGTCCGGACTGTTGAAGGAATCATACTGGCACGAAGCCGGTTTCGCCCCGTTCTGACCCTCACCCCGGGTCCCCAACTCCCCGGCCCTACTTCTTCGGCGCCCGACTGAGGGCGGAGATCAGAGACCGGACGGTGCGCTCACCGTTACGGAGCTGCTCCTTCAGGCTGTCACTTCCGGCGCTCGGCTGGTCGCCGATGACCGCGGCCAGCTGACGCAGCCTTCCCAGCTCGGCGCTGATCTGCGAAATCAGCTTCGCCTGCGCCGGGCTCGGCTGGTCCCTGACGACCTCCTTGCGCACAAGGTTGAACCGCGACTCGAGGTCATTGACTTCCTGGACCAGCGCGCCCATCGCATCGCTCCTGACCGCGGCCCGGGTCGAATCGCGCTTCGCCTCGGCTGCGGCGCGGGCCGCTTCGTCAAGCTGCGCCTGCTTCTGCCTGACCGCCTCACCCGCCGCCCGCCTGGCGCGGCCGCCGACGACAAAGACGGCCCCAACTCCGACGGCGAGGACAAGAACCCCGGCGAGGATGAAAACGATGGGACTGTGCGGCCGCTCACCGCGATGGCCGCGCTGCCGGATATGCTGCCCGCAGGCGAAGCATATCTCCTGGCCCTCGTTCATAGCTTCACCGCAGTGTGGGCACTTGCGCATGGCAGTGACTATGGAAGAAGACCCGGTCCGACCTCAAACCGAGCGTTCGCCAATTGACTCTTCACTCGCCCAGCGATCTGGTCAGATCTTCCACTCGGCGCATGCCCATCTGGATGCTGTCCCTTGACGCCTGCCTCTCGGCTGCGGGTGAAGACCCCAGGACGATCGCGGAATGGTGGAGCAGGGCGAACTCCGATTCCACCTGGCGGATGATGCTCTCCTGCTGAGAAGTCGGGGCCGCCGCCGCTCGCAGCCTGACGGAGTTGTAGCGCGACTCCAGGTCGTCGAATGCCGCCGCACGTGCACGCACCTCCTCGTCGTCCTTCGCGACCCGCACCGCATCCAGCCACTGGCGGTTGGCACGCCGAACCGAATCCTGAGCAATAAGAGCCGCTTCTTCCGCGAGCAGCGCTGCCTGCTTCCGGGCCGCGTTGGCCCGGGAGAACCAGAAGACCCCGAGCACCGAGACTACCGCCACGCAGACTGCAATTATGACGACCGGGTTCGCCCGCCGGTGGTGCCGGTAGGCACGGGCGCGAACGTGCTGGCCGCAGGCGTAGCAGTTCTCCTGCCGCTCCGCCATCGACTCACCGCAATGCGGACAATAAGCCAACTGACCTCCTCAGAGCAGGACGCTCAGCTCGACCTCGAACAAGACGGTCGGCTGGGTAATGCCGAATGACTCCAGGACCGCGGGATGGACTTCGCCCAGCACACCCCACTGCATTTCAGGTTTCAGATTGGAGATAGCAGATTGGCCGGGCTGGACGAAGACGCGGGCGCACCGACCGGGTATGAACGTCGGGCCTTCGAGCGGTTCGAACCGCAGGCCGCGGCCAAGTTCCCGCGCCAGCGCGTCCAGGGCCTGCTTCGCATCGGTGTAGCCGACCCTGGGCCCGGCGCTCCCGGCCGCCAGCTTGCGCCGCGCCCGTACGCCGGTTTCCTCCGTCGAGTCCAGCTCGAAGCAGTCTCCGGCCTCGAAGATGGACTGCGGCATCTCGCGCGTGGTGTTCACGCGTAGCGTGCTCAGGAGACCGGTGACAAGCTGCGTCCGGCACATGGTCTGTTCGACGCTGATTGGATTCTCAAGTCGCACATAGTGCTCCGGCTCCGAACGCCCGAGCATCTCATAGTGCTCTCCAACGTGGGTCAGGACCGGGGTGATGACTTCCAGGAATCCGAGCCCGGTCATCACGCGCCGCGCGGTCGTCGAAAGCTCCTCGATCGGCTGGTGACTGCCCACGGTCATGCTCGGCACAAGCCGGGGCGCAATGTTGTGGTATCCGTAGCCGATGGCGACGTCCTCCAAGATGTCGTTTTCGTGCATTATGTCGGCACGGTAGGGCGGAATCTTCACGACCAGGCTGCCGGCTTCGGGCTTCGCTCCGTAGCGCATCCGCTCCAGCACCTTCACCATGTCCGGCACCTCGACGCCAATCAGCCGTTCGATCGCCTTTGGGTCAATGGTCCTCTTCTGGGACTGCAGGTTCGGCGTCAAGTCTTTCGAGCCATCCGGATACGCGACCTGCACGGTTTCAACCTTGGCGCCGAGGTCGGCCAGCCCGCAGGCGATGACAGCTATGGTCTTCTCAATCGCATGCCTGTCCGGCCCGGTCACGTCGATGAACAGGTTCCGGGTCTTCTGCGTCACCCGCGTGCCCTCGCTGTTAATGATGGGCGGCATCGAGAGCACCTTTCCACCGGCGTCCGAGAGCAGCGGGCACTTGTCGAACTTCTCCAACAGGTGCTTGTACCCGACGCCCTTCGGGTGCTTCTCGAGAATCTCCTTCGGCGTCGCCTCAGCCATCCCTTCGGGCATGCCGAACAGAGGTACAAACTTCACTCCTTCGGGCGTGACGGCGGAGTACTCGAAATCAGGCTCAACCGCGTCGAGGTCATAGACGCCGATTGATGCACGCCTGCGGTTGCGGCCGAGCGCCCAGTGCAGGTTCTCCTGCATCTTCATCACGGTCTTCACGTTCTCGTCGTCCATCACCAGTCCGCGCACCACACAAGCGACTATGTAGGGCCGGATGCTCTCGAGTCCCGGCTGCACCTTGACCTTCAACCCGGAAGGCTCCAACTGGTGCTTCGGCAGGCCGATCTCAATGCCGAGGTAGCCCCGCAGCGCCCGGGCCAACCCGGCCGCATCGAACATATCCGGCCGCACCGGCAGCAGGCTGATACGGACTACCTCCGACACACCGGCGTCCACCACCGTCTTGCTGCCGCACCACTCGCACGCGCCGTTGAAGCTCTCCTGCTCCAGCACCTCGGTCGTCTGGCCGCACTTCTCGCAGCGGAAGGCCGTGATGCTGGCGGTGCCCTCAACGTCGTTGCCCAACTGCTGGAGCGCGACGACGAGTTCGTCTTTGCTCAGGCTCTTGCCGATGAGCCGCTTGAGCGTCGCCGTCGCGATGCTGACTACCGGCACAGCACCCTCTGGGCGATTTCAGATTTCAGATTGCAGATTCTAGATTGCAGAAGCCCGGAACCCGGCCACTCTGAATTCTGGTCTCTGGATTCTGGACTCTGGATTATCCTCATCCTCCAAGCCTCGCTTGTCTCAGCCAGTCAATATCCGCCATGTACAGCTTGCGGATATCGTCGAGCCCGAACCGCAGCATGGCAATCCGCTCGACCCCGCCACCCCAGGCCAGAACCGGGACCTTGCAGCCAAGCGGCTGCGTCACTTCCGGCCGGAACACGCCGGACCCGCACATCTCAACCCAGCCGAGCTTGCCCATCTTGGCAAACACCTCAGCGCTCGGTTCGGTGTAGGGGAAGAACGACGGACGGAACCTGACTTCCTCCGCGCCCATCTTCTTATAGAAGGCTTCTAGTGTACCGAACAGGGTTGCGAGCGTAGCCTGCTCGTCGATGATGATGCCGTCAATCTGCATGAACTCGGCCAGGTGAGTCTGGTCGGTTGCCTCGCGGCGGAAGGTCTTGCCGATGCAGAATACCTTGCGCGGCGGCTTCGGGTTCGCGGCCAAGGCGCGAATCGAGGCCGAGGTCGTATGCGTGCGCAGCACCAGTTGCCGCGCCTTCTCGATGTCCCACTTGGACCGCCAGCCGGTGGACCCGGTGTCACCGCCGTCCTCGTGCGTCCGCTTCACCCGCTCAACCAGCTCAGAAAATGGGGACTGTACCGGCGAGTGTTCAACGCGAGCCTCCATGGGACTGTCCCCATTTTCGGCCCCGTGCTCTCCCGGCAGACGCCCGCGCTTCGGCTCCGCCACGTAGAACGTATCCTGCATCTCCCGCGCCGGATGGTCCTGAGGCTGGAACAGGGCATCGAAGACCCAGAAGGCAGTATCAACCGTCGGCGATGCGACCTCCTCGAAACCCATCTCGAAGAATGCCTGCCGGATCTCCTGAATGACTCGCTGCAACGGGTGTTCCTTGCCCGGGTACTTCGGGGCGGTGGCCAGAGCAGGGTCGTACTTCCTGAACACGACATCGCGCCACGTGCCTGACGCGAGAAGCTCCGGTGTCAGTTGACTTACCTCGACTGCGGGCTCGATGCCGCCTGCCTTGAGCGCCGCTCCAGGCTCTGTCAGTGACAGTTTCCGACTCACACGCTTCTTTCGCTTCAGGAGCTCGTTCCTGCCCTTGAGCAGCTCGAGCGCCGCCTTCACGTCGAAGCCGGCGTCTGCCAGTTCAGACTCAGTAGCCTGACCGAGCTCAACGAGCCGCTTCACGAAGGACTCGTCGGCTCCCTTTGCGGCGAGTGCGGCCTCACCGGCCGCGCTCACAGCCAGCACACCGGCATCGCGCGTACACCATCCCTTGCGCGTCAGCCACTTTATCTCGGCGCGGACGTCATCCTTGCCGAGCAGCCTGGGGAGTTCCGACAGGTTGGCAGCGCCGCCAGTCGCCTTGAGCACGTTGAGCGCCTTGCGCTCGGGGAAACCGACCGCTGCTGCCTTGCCTTCGTCGGTCAGGCTGAACTCCTCCTGCGAATCCTCGGCGATCGTGACCAATTCCCGCTGGGCGAGCAGCGTCGCACCCGCCATCACGAGCGACTGGTCGGCACCGGTCTGCTTCACGATATCCGCGACCGCGAGCGCCTTGCCCGCGTCGAGCGCGGCAAGGATGCGATATTCAATTTCCGGGAGGCGAGTCATTCCCGCTTCAATATGCCATAAATCGAGGGAAAGTCAAGGATGCACGCGGTCTGACTTGAAAGCGGGGCCGCTTCGGTCTAGGCTTGAGCGACTCATGAGAGCCATGGTCATTGCCCGAACCGGGCGTCTCGAAGACGCGCCGCTTGAGCTGCGCGACGTGCCGCAGCCGGTGCCGCGAGCGGGAGAGATACTCATCAGAGTCTCGGCCTGCGGAGTGTGTCATACCGAACTCGACGAAATCGAGGGCCGCACGCCGCCGCCGAAGCTCCCGATGATTCCCGGACACCAGGTTGTCGGGCGGGTTGTTGCAGTGCGGGAATCGCAGGACGGGGACAGTCCCCGCCGCTCAGAAGCGCGGCGCGATCCGGTGCAGACCCCGCGATTCCGGCCCGGCGACCGAGTTGGTGTGGCGTGGATCTACTCGGCCTGCGGCAAGTGCGCGTTCTGCCTCAGCGGGCAAGAGAATCTCTGCCCCGACTTCAGGGCTACGGGCCGGGACGCGAACGGCGGCTATGCCGAGTACATGACGGTGCCCGAAGGCTTCGCGTATCCGATACCTGACTCCATCACGGACACCGAGACCGCGCCACTGCTGTGCGCCGGCGCAGTCGGCTATCGTTCGCTGCGACTGGCTGGGTTCGGCAGCGCTCAGGATTCGGGCAGTTCGGCGCTTGGCGCTCGACGTTCGGCGTTGGGACTGACCGGCTTCGGCGCATCCGGACATCTGGTGCTCAAGACGGTGAGGTACCAGTACCCGGAGACGCGTGTCTATGTCTTCGCGCGCAGCAGGGAGGAACAGACCTTTGCCCGCGAATTGGGAGCGACGTGGGCCGGAGACACCAGCGACCGGCCGCCGGAGTTGCTCGATGCCATCATCGACACGACGCCGGTCTGGAGCACGGTTGTCGCTGCGCTCGGGAACCTGAAGCCCGGTGGCAGGCTGGTTATCAACGCGATTCGGAAAGAGGAGACCGACAAGGCCGCGCTTCTTGGTCTGGACTACGCGAAGCAGCTGTGGATGGAAAAGGAAATCAAGAGCGTGGCCAACGTCGCGCGCAAGGACGTGGGCGAGTTCCTCGCTCTGGCCGCGCGAATTCCCATCAGGCCTGAAGTGCAGGAGTATCGTCTGGAGGATGCGAATCAGGCCCTGCTCGAACTGAAGCAGCGCAAGATCCGCGGGGCGAAGGTGCTTCGTATCTGAGGATTCAAGGACTCAAGGATTCCAGGATTCGAGTGTTGGGACAGGACGCCTAGACTCCTCGAATCCTCGGCCCCTGTTTCTCAAACTGACTGACGACGGGTCGCAGCAGCAGAAACGCCACGACGACGGCCGGGGCTAGCGCGCTGAGGACCGTAAGAAGCCAGGCCATCGTGCTTGCGTTGTGGGGGTCAAGCGCACGGAAGAGACTGTCGAACATTGGCATGACCCAGACGAAGACCGCGACCGTCGCGGCTACGTGCACCAAGACCACGACGTACCAGCCCCACTTCCTGCGGAGCAGGAGCCCGATGGACCCGGCCAGCAGGACGAGGCTGCCGACGGTCTGAATCCGGTTCAGGAACAGAGTCTGCCCGACCAGTGTCTGGATCATGGCGATTTGCGACCGGTCCAATACCGTGCCGAGTTGGCCGAACATCGTCCGCGGGGCGGCAAGTGGCGCGAGCAGGAGGCCAATGAGACCGGTGACGAACGTCGCGCCTGACTGGACGATAAGCACCCACGCGGCGACTGTCAGTGTAGTGCGCCAGCGCCGGAGGTTCAGGTCCTCTCCGGCGCTGGTAATCGCAGACGCGGACACGGAATTGAACTAGGCTTTGAGGCCTTTCCGTTTCAGCATCCCGGTGATCATATCTTCGAGGTCCGGCTTGGACTTCTCCTGCAACCGGTAGCTCACGCGCACGAGGGGCTTGTTCGCCTTGATGATCCGCGTCAGGTCGATGGGAGTACCGGAGAGGACAACGTCACAGTCGGCCTTGTTGATCGTGTCCTCGAGTTCCTTGAGCTGCTCCGCCGAATAGCCCATCGCCGGCAGCACGTTCTGCAGGTGCTTGAACTCCTCGAACGTCTTGGCGAGCGACCCGACAGCGAACGGCCGCGGGTTGACCATCTCCTTCGCCCCGAACTGCTGCGCGGCGATCTTTCCCGCGCCGTAGCCCATGCCGCCGTGCGTCACCGTCGGGCCGTCCTCTACCACCAGCACGCGCTTGCCTTTGACCGCGGCCGGGTCGGCCACGGTGAGCGGCGAATCGGCATCGATAATGACCGCACTCGGATTGGCCTGCTTCACGTTGGCGCGGACCTTCTCGATGTCGTTCGCCTTGGCCGTATCCTCTTTGTTGATGACGACGGCGTCGGCCGACCTGAGATTCACTTCGCCCGGGTGGTAGCGCAGTTCGTGCCCCGGCCGCAACGGGTCGACGATGACTGCCAGGAAGTCCGGCTTGTAGAAGGCGATCTCGTTGTTGCCGCCATCCCAGACGATGACGTCCGCCTCGGCCTCGGCATGCTTGAGGATTTCGGCGTAGTCGCACCCGGCATAGATGACCATGCCGTTGTCGATGTACGGCTCGTACTCCTCGCGCTCTTCGATGGTCGCCTTCTGATCATCGAGGTCCTTGTAGGTGGCAAAGCGCTGCCAGACCTGCTTCTCGAGCTCACCGTAGGGCATCGGCTCGCGGATCGCAACCACCTTCAACCCTTTGCTCTTGATGATCTCGTACACGCGGCGCGATGTCTGCGACTTCCCGCACCCGGTCCGGACCGCGCAGACCGCTGCCACCGGCTTGTTCGCCTGAATCTGCAGGAACTTCGGCGATATCAACCGCCAGTTCGCCCCGGCCACGAGCACCTGGGATGCGAGATTCATCAGATATACGTGAGGCACATCCGAGTAGGCGAACACAACCTCTTCCGCCTTCAGTTCCTTCACCAGCGCCGGCAGCTCGTGCTCGTACCGGGTCGGAATCCCGTTCGGGTAGAGCTTGCCGCAGAGGCTGGCCGGGTATGGCCGCAGGCCGCCGGTCGTCCCCAGGTTCTGTTCCTTGGCCATGGTGAACGCGACGACCTCGTACTCCGGGTTGTCCCGGAAGTAGGTGTTGAAGACGTGGTAGTCCATCCCGACGGCGCCGACGATGATGGTGCGTTTTCTGTTCGGCATTGGCTAGAACCTCTCCGTCATTGACTTCGCCTGCAGGAAGAGCAGCAGGTAATCCCTGCCACCGGCTTTGGAGTCGGTGCCCGACATGTTGAACCCGCCGAACGGCTGCACGTCAACCAGCGCGCCGGTGCACTTGCGGTTGATGTACATGTTGCCGCACATGAACTCGCGCTTTGCCCGGTAGATCTTCTCCCGGTTGCGGGAGAAGACCGCGCCGGTCAGGCCGAACTCGGTGCCGTTGGCGATGGCCAGGGCGTCCGAGTAATTCCGCGCCCGGATGACCGCGAGCACCGGCCCGAATATCTCCTCCTGCGCGATGCGCGCGTTCTTCGGCACGTCCACGAACACGGTCGGCTGGATGTACCAGCCGCCGTCCGGTCCGGGCTTGCCGCCGGCGACGAGCTTGCCTTCCTTCTTGCCGAACTTGATGTACTCGAGGTGCGACTCGTACGCCCGCTCGTTGATGACCGGGCCCATCCAGTTCTCGCGTTTCTCGACCGGGCCGACCGCGATCTTCTTCACCCGCTCGACCAGCAGCCTCACGAACTCATCGTAGACCTTCGCGTCGACGATGGCCCGCGAGCAGGCCGAGCATTTCTGTCCCTGGAACCCGAACGCGGCGATGGCCGTGCCCTCGACCGCCTCGGCCACGTCCGCCTCGGAGTCGACGATGATGCAGTCCTTGCCGCCCATCTCGGCCACGACTCGCTTGATCCAGATCTGGCCTTTCTGGGTCTTCGCCGCCTTCTCGATGATGCCCAGTCCGACCGGCTTTGAGCCGGTGAAAGAGATGAAACGGGTCTTTGGATGCTCGACCAGATAGTCGCCGACGGTCCCACCCGGCCCAGTGAGCAGGTTCACCACACCGGCCGGCATTCCCGCCTTCTCCAGCACGTCCATGAACAACGCGGCGAGCAGGGGCGCATCCGACGACGGCTTCAGCACTACTGTGTTACCGGTGACCGCGGCTGCGGTCGTCATCCCGGCCATGATGGCGCAGGGGAAGTTCCACGGCGGGATCACGACGCCCACGCCCAGCGGAATGTACCGCACTTCCTGGCTCTCCCCCGGGTACGGCGTCACCCCGACCGGCTGGTCGTAGCGGATCGCCTCGCGGGCGTAGAACTCGAGGAAGTCAACGGCCTCGGCAAAGTCAGCGTCGGCCTCCAGCCAGTTCTTGCCCTCTTCGAGAACCATCGCCGCGTCGAACTCGAACCGGCGCTGCTTCAGCATCCGGGACGCCCGGAGCACGATACCCGCCCGCTCGATTGCCGGCATGAACCGCCAGGTCTCAAATGCCTTCAGCGCGGCCTTCATTGCCAGCTCGGCTTCCTTCACCGTCGCCTTCTGGAACGTGCCGACCGGTTGCTTGTCCGAAGGGTTGTAGGAAACGAACTGCTCTTTCGCCTTCAGGTGCTTGCCCCCGATGACAAGGTCGTAGACGATCTTCGACTTCGCCTTCAGGTCGGCGAGCGCCTTCTTCATCGGCTCCTGGTTTTCGGGCTTTGAGAAATCTAGATACTGCTCGTTACTGAATTTCGGTAACACGACGCCTCCTGCAATAAGTAATTGTACGGACTTACGTTATCGCAACGGCTATTATTGATTCCGGGCTGTGCTCACCCCAGAACCGACATAGAGCCACGAAAGCACGAAAGGCACGAAACGGGTTGGTATCGGGACTGTCCAAGAGCCCGTTTCATCCGGCTTCGCATTTTCGTGGCATTCTGCCTCGGAACTGGGACGCAGAAGCACGCGCGGCCAGCTAGGATGCCTGACTCCGCCGTTCGGCGCTCGAACTTCGGAGCTCGCAACTTTCCTGAGCGACCGCCGTTGCCGGGTTCACTCCAAGTATCGGGTCGTAGTCCCTGACCCGCTCAAAGGATAGCTATTAACCTGCCGAAGTCAAACGGGCGCGGCCGACTCAGCCCCGACGTCGGCGCTCGCGGGATCCGTAGATGTCGAAGTGCGAGAACAGGTTACTTCTGATCCACGATTCGGCTTCGTTCCTTGCGGTCCTGACGTCAGGCTGGATCGGTAACGTCTTCGTTGTCAGCTCTCTTGTCCCCAGCTCTGTTTCTCTGAGATACAGCACCGTGGCAACAAACCCTCTTGGCCAGCAGGGCAGTTCTGTGATGAGGAGCGAGCACTGGCCTCTGCCGTCCCTTGCCGCGTACCGATACACTTCTACGTGTCTGCCGTTTCCTCGATAGTCAGAGGGCACTGCGTTTGGGAGCATTGGATATCTCCTTCTGCGGGGTTCCCGCTATCAGCCGATTCCGAGGTCCTTGGAGGCCAGACGCATCTGGCCCCTTCCGCAGATAAAGGACACCGACCGGGCCAGATTTCCATACGCAGTGCGACAGAATAGACCATGAACGCCCGGGTTCAGATACGTCGCCCGGCGTAAGCGCAGGTCTATTAAGCGGTTATCTCGTCCTGTGGACCCCTAGCAGGGCAGAGGCGTCTGAGGACAAGTGGACTTGGCGCACTTGGACAGCCGCTCTCAGGGAATCCAATCGCTGTGGGCTATTCTCTGCGCCAGGCTCCAAATGGACAATAGGGGCTGTTGAGAAACCACTGTTGGGGGTGTGGTTTCATACCGCGAGCACGGATGTGACGCGGGACGGTCGCCAGAGCGCTGTTTTGATAGCTGAGTAGACTGCCGTGGCTGCCCGCCGCAGCAGTTGGGCGGCCTGCGTCACTGCCGGACGTCCGCCGCCGTGTGCCACCAGGCACTTGAGGTTCATGACCGCAGCCGCCAGGTACGCCT
>Ga0194126_10002188_pt1 | contig 31937 bp, 32 predicted proteins | sample TA2KigC150mmetaG_FD_148641 | JGI IMG/M metagenome (GOLD analysis project Ga0194126, IMG submission 148641) | Freshwater microbial communities from Lake Tanganyika, Tanzania - TA2015035 Kigoma Deep Cast 150m | ecosystem: Environmental > Aquatic > Freshwater > Lake | place: Tanzania: Lake... | reverse complement strand
CTAGATGCCGGACCGCTCCTGCCGTCCGATGGCCCCCCTTCGGGGGGCCAGAGCCGCTGGAGGGAATTGAACCCGAAACTTTTGGCGCAATACTTTGGGTGACGCCAAAAGTTTCATCAAAAAGGATGAATTCCAGTGGCCCCCCTTCGGGGGGCCAGAGCCGCTGGAGGGAATTGAACCCTCGACCTACTCCTGTCTGGTCAAGGACTCCCCGGGGCCTCATCGGTTCTCAGCCCCATGGCGGAATACCAAGGAGTCGCTCCACCACTGAGCCACAGCGGCGTTTTGCTGCCGGGAGGCCCTCGTCGGGCCTCGGTCGAGGGCAGAATGCCGGAGGGGTTAGTTAAAGGTTGCGAGGGTTCCGTCACGGCTCCCGCCCTCGCGCCCCGAGCATCCATCCTTCACCATCCCCTCCACCCACAACCCTGCACCCAGCACCCTGCACCCTGCACCCTGAGTTTTCCCCCGCACCCCGCACCCTGCACCCTGCCATTCCCCCCTTGCTCCCTTGCTGCCTTTGACCTATAGCAAAGAGTTATTAAGGAGCACCCATTTCCCCGTCAGGCCTATGAGTGATGACGGCCCCGACGGGGCCTGAGGGAGGGAAACAGATGGCAAAACCGATGTATGTCAGGTTCGAAGTGCCCAAGGAGGTGGCCGACCGCGCCTACGAGGTCGTGGAGCTCGCCCGGGAGTCCGGGAAGGTCTCGAAGGGCTCCAACGAGGTGACCAAGGTGGTCGAGCGCGGCGTCGCCAAGATGGTGGTCATGTCCGAGGACGTCCAGCCCGAGGAGATACTGGCCCACCTGCCGTTCCTCTGCGAGGAGCGCAACGTGCCCTATATCTACGTCCCGGCCAAGCTCGAGCTGGGCAAGGCCGCCGGGCTCCAGGTGCCGACCGCGTCCGTCGCGATAGTCGACCCGGGCAAGGGCAAGGCCGTCCTGGAGGAGCTTGCGGCCAAGGTGGCCGGGCTCCGCAAGTGAGGGGAGCAAGATGCCCGAGGACGACGGCATCCCGTCCGAGGTCGTGGAGATAATCGGCCGCACCGGCATGTGCGGCGAGGCCACCCAGGTCAAGGTGCGCGTGCTCGACGGCCGGGACAAGGGCCGCATCATCACGCGCAACATCTTCGGCCCGCTCCAGACCGGCGACATCATAATGCTCAAGGAGACCGCCCGAGAGGCCCGCAAGCTCAACGTAAGGTGATGGGAGATGGTCGAGAGGAGGCTTTGCTCCTTCTGCGGCAACGAGATAGAGCCGGGGACGGGCAAGATGTACATCAAGAAGGACGGCACCATCTTCCACTTCTGCGCGAGCAAGTGCGAGCGGAACCTGCTCAAGCTCGGGCGCATCCCCCGCCACACCCGCTGGACGAAGAGCTTCCAGAAGTAGGGGCTCTTCCCGGGCGGGCCGGCGGGCAGCGGACTGGGACCGGGTCCCTGTGGGGTGGTGATGTGGGCAGGGTGCGACAGCCGATAGTCAGCGTACTGGGCCACGTCGACCACGGCAAGACCACCCTGCTCGACGCCATCCGCGGCTGCACGGACGTCGCCTCGCGGGAGCCGGGCCGGATAACCCAGCACATCGGCGCGAGCGAGATCCCCCTCGACGACATCCGGGAGCGCTGCGGCGCGCTCGTCGCCGGTCGCCGGTTCAGGATCCCCGGCCTGCTCTTCATCGACACCCCCGGCCACCAGGCGTTCACCACCCTTCGCGCCCGGGGAGGGTCGCTTGCGGATCTTGCGGTCCTGGTCGTGGACATCGTCGACGGCTTCAAGCCCCAGACCCTGGAGTCGCTCAACATCCTCAAGAAGTACAAGACGCCCTTCGTGGTGGCGGCCAACAAGGTCGACCTCATACAGGGCTGGCACGACCACCCGGGCCGGAGCCTGATGGAGAGCCTCAAGGAGCAAGACGAGGGCGTGCTCGAGGAGCTGGACCGCCGCGTCTACAAGCTCGCCGAGGCGTTCGACCGGGAGGGCATCTCCGCGGAGCGCTTCGACCGCGTGTCCGACTTCACGAAGAACGTGGCGCTCGTGCCCCTGAGCGCCAGAAACCGCGAGGGGATACCGGACCTTTTGCTCATGCTCGTGGGGCTCGCCCAGAGGTTCTTGGAGGGGCAGCTCACCACCGAGGAGGGCCCGGCCGAGGGCACCGTGCTCGAGGTCAAGGAGGAGAAGGGCCTGGGGACCACCCTGGACGCGATAATCTTTTCGGGGACCATCGAGAGGGGGGACACGATAATAGTCGGCACGGGCGGAAAGCCCCTCGTCACCCGGGTGAAGGCCCTGCTGCGGCCCAAGCCGCTCGACGAGATCCGGGACCCGCGCCAGCGCTTCGATTCCGTCAAATCGGTGACGGCGGCGGCGGGCATCAAGCTCTCCGCCCAGGTGCTCGAGGGGGTGGTCGCCGGCGCACCGCTGCGCGTGGTGAGGGGCGACGTCTCCGAGGCCGCCTCCAAAATTGAGGAGGAGAGCAAGCCCGCGGTGGAGACGGCCGACGAGGGCCTGGTGGTCAAGGCCGACGCCATCGGGTCGCTGGAGGCGCTGGCGTACGAGCTCGGGCACGCCGGCATCCCGGTCAAGCGGGCCGAGGTGGGAGACATCGCCAAGCGGGACGTCGTCGACGCCGCCACGGCGAGGGACCGGCTCTTCCGGGCCATCCTGGGCTTCAACTCTCACCCGCTCCCCGACGCCAGGGAGGAGATCGACAAGGGCGAGGTGACCGTCTTCGAGAACAACATCATCTACAAGCTCATCGAGGACTACGCCGCCTGGCGGGAGAAGCGCCGCCTGGAGCTGGACAAGGACCGGCGCGAGCTCATCGTCCACCCGGGGAAGTTCATGGTGCTCCCCAACTGCGTGTTCCGGGTGAGCAAGCCGGCGGTGGTCGGGGTCCGGGTGCTCGCCGGGAGGCTCAGGCCGGGCCAGGCGGTGCTGAAGGAGGACGGCCGGGTGATCGGCAGGATAAAGAGCATCCAGAAAGAGGGCGAGCCGGTCAAGGAGGCGATGCAGGGGATGGAGGTCGCCCTAGCCATCGAGGGCGTCACGGTCGGGCGCCAGCTGGAGGTCGAGGAGACCATGTACGTCGACATCCCGGAGGGCCATGTCCGGGAGCTGCGCAAGCTCGACCTCACCTCTGACGAGGTCGAGTGCCTGGACCGGGTGTGCTTCATCCACGCCAGGGAAAGGGCGTTTTGGGGGAAGTAGGACCCCGGCCTGCGGGCCGGGGCTTCAGCGATCGGTGAGGGCGGAGAGGCGAGAGCGGAACGATCACGGGAGGGGTGCCGGGATGGACCTGAAGGTGGCGTCGGGCGATCGCGTCGTGCTCATGGACTCGGACGGGCGCAAGATCGCGGTCGTGGTCGCACCGGGCGCCCGGCGCGTCGGGGGGCTGGGGGTCCTGGACCCCTCCCCGCTCGTCGGGGCGGCGTTCGGATCGACGGCCACGGTCGGCAACCGGCGCTTCACGGTGCTCCGACCCTCCCTTCTGGACCTTTTGGAGACGCTGGAACGGAGGGCGCAGATAATCCTGCCAAAGGACGCCTGCCATATCCTGCTGGGGTGCGACATCTCGGCCGGCAAGACGGTCGTCGAGGGCGGGGCGGGCTCGGGCGCGATGACCACCGCGCTGGCCTGGGCCGTGCGCCCGGGAGGGAGGGTCATCACCTGCGACGTCCGGCCCGACAGCCTCCGGCAGGCGCGGCACAACGTCGAGCGGGCCGGGCTGGCCGAGGTCTGCTCGTTCCGGGAGGCCGATGTCACCGCCCCGGGCGGCATCCCCGAGCGCGACATCGACGCCGTCGTGCTCGACATCCCCGAGCCCTGGCGCGCCCTGGACGGCGCCTGGGAGGCGCTCCGCCCTTGCGGCCACCTGGCTTGCTACACGCCGACGGCCAACCAGGCCGAGCAATCGGTCCGGGCGCTCCGGGGGCGCCGGTTCATCGGCGTGAGGACCGTCGAGGTTCTCGAGCGCGAGATGGCGGTGGTCGAGAAGGGCATCCGGCCCTCCTTCGAGATGCTCGGGCACAGCGGGTACCTGACCTTCGCACGGAAGGTCCTTGAGACGCTCTGAAGGGCCGCCACAGGTAGATATATAATAAATAATTGCCAACCTGTGAAGACAGTCTTAAATATGCGCGGTGGCTTGCAGGGCAATAAGGGTGGGGAAGGGGTGCGCGGATGATATTCGGACGCCTGGCGGATTTCATTGTTAAACGCCACAAGTGGGTGCTCGCCGCCTGGATCGTGGTTTTCGTCCTGTGCTCGCCGGTCATCGCGCGGGTGGGCGAGGTCCTGACCGCCCAGCAGGACACCGGCGGCGGCGCACCCACCGAATCCGACCGGGCCGCCGACATCATCGACAAGCAGTTCCCCCGCGCCATCTCGAACTCCACGATGCTCGTGGTCTTCGTGGCCGAAAATGTCTCCGGGAACAAGACGCGCGATTTTTTGCTGGATCTCGAGAACCGCACAATCCGCAACGACGACATCCGCTACTTCGAGAACAACACGCCCGGCGAGTTCCCCCGGGACTTCGTCAGCGTCTACACGGTCCAGCGGTTCATCCTGGTCCAGGCGGTCGAGGGGATGAACTCGGGCATGCACCAGATGGCCGCGACGGTGCAACTGGTCTGGGGCATCCCGGCGCAGTACCTGGGCGTGTACGCCGCGACGATGGGCAACGAGACCGAATCCGAGCGCCAGGTCAACGCCACCATACAGGCGACCGCCGCCCAGGACCCGGCCACCGGCGCGATGCTCGCGGGGTACTTCGCCCTTTTCCGCCAAGGCTGGCAGGCCTCCGCGGACAACCTCACGCAGCTGGCCAACCCGCAGCTTCGGGCCGAGCTTGCGGCCCGCTCCGCCGTCCAGTCGTACGTACAGGGCCCCGGCATCCCCGCCGCCCAGGCCGGGCTGATGCTCGCCGCGGCGGGCTCGTTCAACATCGGCACATTCATGGACCCGCTGCTCGTGCAGGAGTTCGCTGTCGGGGCCCTGGCCCGGAGCGCCAACATCACGGATCTGGCGTTCCTCAACGGGGTCTACGCGCTCGGGGACCTCTCGCGGCAGCCGGCGGCGAACAGGACGGCGGCGATCGAGGGCTACGTTCGCGGCACCGTGCTGCCCGGCGGGACGATAGACACCTATCCCGTGAGGCTCCCGGCGGACATGCGCTCCTCGCTGGTCAGCGGGGACGGCACCGTGACGCTCGTCACGCTTTCGTTCACGAAGGGCGACGAGTACACCGACGCGGAGGGTAAAAGGCCCAACCACGACAACGTAGTCGAGGTGCGCAAGCTCATCTCGGAGCTCAAGGGGAAGCACGCGGTGCCCGGCCTGAGGACCTACGTCTCGGGCGGCGCCGCCATCTCCATGGACATCATGGAGACCATGAGCGACGACTTCGCCCTCATCGAGTTCGTGACCGTCCCCATGCTGATCATACTGATGGGTCTCTTCTTCCGGTCCGTGCTCACGCCCGTGCTCCCGCTGGGCGCGGTGGGCACCGCGCTGGGGCTCAGCCAGGCGGTGATATTCCTGGTCGGGACCTACGTCGCCCCGGTCGACACCTACACCACCACGATGCTCTTCTCGGTGCTCATGGGGGTGGGCACCGACTACTCCATATTCATCGTCGCCCGCTTCCGGGAGGAGCGCATCAAGGGGGCCGGCCGCGAGGAGGCGGTCCGGACCTCGGTCACCTGGGCCGGCGAGTCGATAGCCACCTCCGGCGCCACCGTGATGATCGCGTTCATGTCGCTGGGCATCGCCTCGTTCGAGATGGTCAAGATAATGGGCCTCGTCATGGGCGCGGCCATCCTCATCGCCCTCCTGATTTCGCTCACGCTGGTGCCCAGCCTGCTGATGCTCGTCGGCAACCGCGTCTTCTGGCCCAACAACCGGGACCGTTTCAGGCGCTACTCCCGGCGGATAATGGAGCGCCGCGGGGCCGGCCAGCACGGCTACTTCTACAGGGCCGCCCGCTTCTCGGTGCGGAACGCCAGGTGGATCGTGGCGGCGGCGGTGCTGGTCTCCATCCCGACCACCTACATCTTCTTCACCGCGGAGACCTCCTTCGATTTCATCGGGACGATGCCCAAGGTCGAGTCCACCCGGGGCATGGACGCCATGACGGAGGGCTTCGGGGCGGGCCGCATCATGCCGTCCTACGTGGTCATGGTGTTGAGGGACCCGGTCATCCTGCCTGACGGGAACTTCAGCGTGCGGGAGCTGGGCTCCATCGAGAACGTCTCGGCCGCCCTCGACGGCCGCTCCACCGTACGGGAGGTCGACGGCCCGACGCGCCCGTACGGCTTCAAGGCCGGCTACGAGGACCCCGCCAACCTCTCCCAAAACGACCTCTCCAAGATGCGCCAGTTCGTCGGGCTGGACAACCGGACCGTCCGGCTGAGCTTCGTCCTGGAGGCCGCGCCGACCTCGCAGGAGGCGGTCAACTCCGTCCCGGACCTCCGAGAGGCCGTCCGGGATGCGGCGAGGGGCAACGGCGTGGAGGCGGTCTACCTGGGCGGCGCCACGCCCGGCGCCTACGACGCCAAGGTCAATCTGGACAGGGAGTTCGGCCAGATGCAGATCATCGTCGTCATCGGGATATTCATCGTGCTGGTCGTTGTCCTGGGCTCGCTGCTGCTCCCGGTGTCCGCCATACTGACCATCGGGCTGTCCATCTCCTGGTCCTTCGCCGCCACGTTCCTCATCTTCCACGAGTGGCTGGGGGTCCCGATACTGTTCCTCGTCCCCCTCATCCTGTTCATCGTGCTCATGGGCCTGGGGATGGACTACAACATCTTCATCCTCACGCGCATCCGCGAGGAGGTCCACAAGGGCAAGACGGACGAGGAGGCCATCGTCGACGCCGTGGACTGGACCGGCGGCATAATAACCGCCCTGGCGGTCATAATGGGGGGCGCGATAGGGGTGCTCGTGCTCTCCTCGGCCAAGATGCTCGCCGAGTTCGGCTTCGCGATATCCTTCGCCATCCTGCTGGACGCGATGGTGGTGCGCACCTACATCGTGCCGGCGGTGATGACGCTTTTGGGCAAGTGGAACTGGTACGCCCCCGGGCCGCTCCAGAGGGAGCGCCGCGAGACGAAACGGGCGCCGGCCGGGAAGACGGAGCGAATGCGGTAGGCGAAGGCGCAGGGCGCAGGGCTCAGGGCGCAAGGGAAGGAGCAAGGCGCAGGGCGCAGGGCGCAAGGGGCGAAGGGACGGGGAGGAAGGGTCAAGGAGGAAGGGAGCGACGGGAACCAATATTCCCCTTGTCCCTTGCGCCTTCCTCCTTGCGCCTCAACCCTTGCGCCTCGCGCCTTGCGCCCTGCGCCTCGTGCCTTGCGCCGTTTCACAACCTCGTCCGCTTCCTCGCGCTGGACTCCCGGGCCATCTCGTCGGAGAGCGACTGGACCATCTCGTGGGCGAGGGACCTGGCCCGCCTGGCATCCTCGTCCTCCACCGCCTCCACCACGCTCAGGGAGAAGTTGGACGCCCTCGCCGAGTGGGTCAGGGCCCCAAGCGAGATGATGTCGGCGTGCCTGGCGTACCGGAGGATGTTCTTCTCCGTTATCCCGCCGGAGACCTCGACCAGCGTCGCCTTCCGGGCCCGCTTGACGGCCCGGAAGGCCCGGCCCGCCTCGGCGGGCGGGAAGTTGTCGAGCATGACGATGTCGGCGCCGGCGCGGGCGGCCTCCACCGCCCCGGCCGTGTCGGTGACCTCTACCTCCACCTGCCCGGTGTACCCGGTCGACCTCACGCGCCTCACGGCTCCTGAGATGGAGCGCTCCAGGAAGAGGTGGTTGTCCTTGATGAGCACCATGTCGTCGAGGCGGAAGCGGTGCGTCATACCCCAGCCGAGCGCCACCGCCTTCTTCTCGTAGTAGCGGAAACCGGGCGTGGTCTTGCGCGTGGCGGCTATCTTGACGGCCGGGTTGAGCCGGCGGCACCTCTTGACCAGCGCCCGCGTCCGCGTCGCAATGCCGCTCATGCGCATCAGGAAGTTCAGGGCGACCCTCTCCCCGGCCAGGATGCCCTTGGCGCTCCCCTGGAGGGCCATCACCTCGGTGCCGGCGGATATCTCCTCCCCATCGAGGATCTTGCGCAGCACCTGCACGCGCAGCTCCCGGAAGACCTCCTCGGCCTCGTCCAGGCCGGCGGCCACGCAGTCCTCGTGGGCCGTGATGACCGCCTTGAGCTCGGGGTCCCTGCGGCCCAGGAGCAGGTTCGTGGTGACGTCCCCCCTGCCCAGGTCCTCGTTGATGAACCAGTGGATGCCCGTGTCGTGGCCCATGGCGGCCCGAATCGGGCTTGGCGATTATCTATGTTTCGACCCCCGGGCGCCGCCGGCCGGCGCGCCCGGATGCCTCGGCGCCCGACACGATACCTATTTATCGGCGCTGGTCGTAACCGCGGCCATGGGTCCGCCGACCGGCGCCGGGCCGGCAATATCCGTCGGGCACCTCACCAAGCGCTTCGGCGGCCTGGTGGCGGTGGACGACCTGTCTTTCGATGTCGGACGGGGGCAGATATTCGGCCTCCTGGGCTCCAACGGGGCGGGCAAGACCACCACGCTCAAGGTGCTCACGGGGCTGCTTCGGCCCGACAGCGGCCGCGTGCGCATTGACGGCGTGGACGTCCTGAGGAGGCCGGTGGAGGCAAAGCGGCGCATCGGCTTCCTGCCCGAGGCGCCGGCGCTCTACGACCAGCTCACCGCCCGGGAGTTCCTCGAGATGATAGGCACGCTGCGGTCGATGGAGCAGGCGCGGCTGGACGCCAGGATAGGCGAGCTTCTGGAGATGATGGAGCTTTCGGAGTTCGCCAAAAGCAACGTCGGGACGTTCTCTCGGGGCATGCGCCAGAAGCTCGCGTTCGCCTCGGCGGTGCTGCACTCCCCGGCGATACTGGTCCTGGACGAGCCGCTGTCGGGCCTCGACCCGCGCTTTGGCAAGCTTTTCAAGGACTGGATAAGGGGGCACGCGGGCGGGGGGGGGTCGGTGCTCATGTCCACGCACGTCACCTCCAACGCCGAGGAGATGTGCGACCGCGTCGCCGTCATAGACCGGGGCCGGGTCCTCGCCGCCGGCCCGGTGCGGGGGGTGCTGGAGGCATCCGGCACCAAGACCCTGGAGGACGCCTTCGTGGCGCTGGTCGGAGGGAGCAGGTGGCCGCGCTCACCGTCTTCGCAGCGGACACGCTGACGGCCCACCGCTCGGTGCTCGCCCGGCTCGCCAAGCACCCGGCGCTGACCGCCTGGTTCGTCGTTCTCCTGGTGGCCGCGACCTGGATGGGGCTCCGTGTCGCGGAGCTCGTCTCGTCCGGGGGCGTCGACGCCGGCCCGATGGACATCCAGCCCCACACGCTGCTTTTGGTCTTTTTCATGATAATGACGGGCAAGTCCGTGGTGGACACCAACTCCCGCGTCACCCAGAACAAGGAGATGATGATGATACTGGGCCAGCCGGTGGACATCTACTCGGCGCTCTGGGGCAAGTTCGCATACATCATCCTTAGCAACCTTGCGGTGCTCGCGGTGGTCCTGGGCACCGCCACGGCGGTGCGGGCCGCGTTCACGCCGGGCCTTTTCTTCCCGCCCTGGTTCGTCGCCTGCCTCGTGCCCCTGGCGCTCCTGGCCGCAGCCATGGGGTTCGTTCTCTCCATCCTGACCTCCCAGCCGGGCCTTGCCCGGCGGACCGTTCTGGTGGCGGCGTTCAGCGAGCTGGCGGTGGCCCTCTACTTCTCGTTCGACCTGCTCAAGGGGGCCCCGGAGTACCTGGTCCCGGCCTCCATGTTCCTGCTTGCGGCCGGGCTCGCCTGCGTGCCCCTGGCGAGCCGGCTCTTCCTGGCCGCCTGGAACTACGAGGTCAGCGGCTCCGAGGGCGTCGTGCAGAGGGCGACGCGCGGCGGCTCCGGGCGGCTCTTCTCGGTGATGACGCGGAGGATGGACCCCGCCGCCCGGGAGCTCCTGCGCAAGGAGATGGTGATAAACATCTCGCGCAAGGAGGTGGGCGGCACCGTCTTCACCATAATCGGCCTGGCGGTGGTCCTGGTCTACCTGCGCGGCCGGGCGGGGGAGCCCGGCCCGGTGGCGGGGCCGTTCGGGGACCTCGTGCTGCCGCTCCTCGTCTGCGTCGGCCTCTACATCGCCGCGGTGCTCCAGTACGCCATGCTGGGGCTCGGCAGCCTCGGAAAGGAGGGGAAGAACTTCTGGATACTGAAGCACCTGCCGGTGCGGAGCGAGCGGGTCTTCCAGGCGAAGGCCGGGGCGCTCCTGGTCTTCACCCCGGTGATCGTGTTCGCCATAGCCCTCCCCCTGCCCATCATGGCCGGGATGGCCGCCGCGTGGCTGGCCTTCTTCGTCCTTGCCGCCCTGGCGCTGGCGCTCGCCTTCACCGCGGTGGGCATCTGGTCGGGCACCGTCTACCCCAACTTCGACGAGGGCACCCGCGGCACGCCGGACGTGATGACCATGTACCTCATCATGATGGCCTGCCTCTTTTTGGGCGCCCTCGCCGTGGGCCTGCCCGGCCTCGTGATGTACTACGACCACCTCGTCGGCCTGCTGTGCATGGCCCTCTCCGCCGACTGGTGCGCGCTCTTCCTGTATCACGCGATCGGGCGCAGTGCGCGCAATTATGACGCTCTGGAAGTTGGGGTGTAGGCAGCAAGGCAGCATGGCAGGAAGGCAGCAAGGGGGCAGCAAGGCAGCATGGCAGGAAGGCAGCAAGGGAGAAAGGCAGCAAGGGAGCAAGGCAGCAAGGGCGGAACGCAGAAAGGGACGACGACCGTCCCCTTGCTCCCTTGCTGCCTTTCTGCCTTCCTGCCTTTCTTTCTGCCTTCCTGCCTTCCCGCCTTCCCTTGCTCCCTTGCTGCCTTCCTGCCTTCCTGCCTTTCTTTCTGCCTTCCTGCCTTCCCGCCTTCCCTTGCTCCCTTGCTGCCTTCCTGCCTTGCTGCCTTTTTCAGGGTGCGTCCAAAAACCCCGCCGCCTTGAGCAGGAGCTTGGTCTCGTCGTGGATGCTCTGCCAGTGCCAGCGCAGCTCGTCGCGGGTGAACCAGCCGGCCGACCAGATGTCCCCCTTCGGTGCCGGCATGTCCTTCCTGGGCCGGGCGCTGAAGATTATGTACTCTATGCGCCGGTCGCCGTCGAAGACCGGGTCGCACCGGCGCCGGTCGAGGAGGATGTCGATTCGGAGCTTCTCCCTGATGAACGCGCGCATCTCGCCGGCCGGGCGGCCCGTCGGGCCGATCCACCTGCCGGGGGTCAGCCACTTGTCCGATGAGCGCTCGTCGGAGGTGTCCCGGACCAAAAGTACCTCTCCCCGCGAGCTGACGATCAGGGCGCGCACGGCCGTCTTGGCGGTCGGTCTCTTGCCGGCCACGCCGGTCAATCGGGGTCCATCGATATAAACTTGCCCCGGATTCCGACTACTCTTCCGGCTCGACCGTCAGGGGGGCCTTCCTCCGGCGGCGGGCGTGCATAGCCGCGGCGGCGCCGGCCAGCGCGACCACCGCCACCACCGCGATGATCACCCACTGCTCGTTGCTGAAGCCCAGGAAGCCCGCGGTGACGGGGTTGCTCACGAAGCCGGGGATGGTGGTGTTGCCGGAGCCGCCGGTGGACGGCTTGGTGGTATTCGTGGTGTTGCCCGTCTGGTTGGCCGGCGGCGGCCCGACGATTTCGATCGAGGCCGAATCCGAGGCGGTGCTCCGGAATATTCCCGATACCACGACTCCATTGACCGTGAGGTCGGTGTGCAATCCCGCGGTCAGGTTGCCCGGCACCATGACCGTGGCGGAGAAACTCTGGGGCGTGGTGGTGGTGAATGTCATGTATGTCGGCGACACATCGACCGGCCAACCCTCTCCGGCGGTGCCCGAAAGCGTCACCGTCGCCGAGAGGTAGGCGGACTTGTTCACGGCCACTGAACCGGTGAACACCAGGGTTTGATTTGAATTGGAGGCGTTGACGCTCAGGGACGACTGGTCGATCTGTATGGTCATCGTCGGGACGGGGGCGGCCGAGGCGAACGGCAGGCCGGCCAGCATCGCCACGGATAGCAGCACGAGGGCGCGCATCGACCGTATTTCAGCTTTTTGAGGACTTAATCCTTTTGGTACCGTCGGCCTTGGGACAATAACCCCTATTTCTCCCCAACGATTACAACATAGGCCCGCCACCCTCTGTATTTTCTCGGAGCATCCAGCTTAGCCGAGTTGCCAAAAGGGGTAATCCGCTTTTCATATACCATCTCAACCTTTTCCTTGATCGTCAAGTTTCCGTCTCGGACTTCTATTTTGCGCATGGATAGGATATCCATGGATATCCTTATATACTTTTCCATCCATATCCTAACCCCATATGAACACCGAACAACGGCTTGAGGCGCTCCAGGCGCTCATCACTCAGATCCGGGAGAAGGAATTCCCGTATGAGGAACGCCCCGAGAAGAAGATGGATTGGTCGCTCTATGACCTGGCTCAATGCTCCGAACTCGGGGACATTCTCCTCCTTATTGGGCGGATAGTCGATGTGGCCGCATCAAGATTGAATTCCGGAGCCCAATCCAATGCAAGAAACCCGGGTCGACCAGCCATTTCCGTGTCGGATGTCGTCAAGGTCCTGTTGGCCCAAGCCTATTTCGGTTTCAGCAACCGGCGTTCCGAGGGATTGGTTCACGTCGCATACGGCCCGCTTGGTCTCTGCCGGGAGTTTTCCTATAAGACGATTGAACGGGGTTACGACCCTTGGCGGACGGGGGAACTCCTGGATGAGGTCATGGCTCTGACCAATGAGCCTGTTCAACGTCTTGAGAATATCTTCGGAATAGATGGAACCGGGCAACCGACGTCGGTAAAACAGAACTACGAGAACGATCGAAGACTTCAGAGAACCAAGAAAAAAGAACAATCATCCACCAGTGATAATTGGCCGGCTTCTCAGTACTGTACCAAACATGGCTATGTATATGGTGTGGGGATAATCGGTACGGTTTCCAAGATGTATGCCGCCTGGAAGTCAAACACCGACAAATCCAAAGGAGAGCTGAGGTTCTTCAAAGAGCTGATTCAAAAGGCATCTGTGAATCGTCCAGCGATGGATACCCTTACGGGAGACGGGCTTTATGGAATCCGGAAATTCTGTCAGGCTTGCGACGAGAGAAAGATTGTCCCGATAACTCTTCCCAGAAGAAATGTAACGCTGCGGCGAAAAGGTGTCAATGCGTGGGTAGAAATGCTGCTCTTCATGTTGAATAGCCCACAAGAGTATCTGCAACAGTATCACCTTCGTTCAATATCCGAAACTGGGAATTCAATGCTGGTCGCTTATTATCCACAACCGATAAGAAAGCGGTTCAATGAGAGGAAAGAATTGGAATCCGATCTCCGCATCGTTGTCCATAACATACGACGTCTGTGTGTCCTCGCGTATATGGTTAATCTCCAACTGAAGTTCAATGCCCGACTAGAAACGGGGGATGACCGAAGCAGATGCTCGGGTTTCGAACGGGCTGCAATGGAGACGTGATAAGAGAAGAAAGGGGGATAGGCAAGATATGTACAAATTTGGGACAAAATTATTTAAGGCTCCCTCGGAGGAGGGTTAATATTGTCCCAAGGCCGGTACCGTCCCTGCTGCACAACATATTAATCGTCCGAACCGATTCGGATTCGGATGGCACCCGAGGAGGAGGTCGACTACAACCGCCTCATCCAGCTCCACCAGCAGGAGAAGAGGGGGGGCGCGCCGGTCCCCCTGGTCGCCGATTTCCACGACCGGGTGAGGGACTTCCTGGAGAGGCTCCGGGCGTCCTACGACCAGGAGCGGGCCCGCGACCCGTCCTCCATGAGGTCCCTCCAGCTCGCCGACCAGCTGCAGAAGGCCCGGTCGCTCCAGATGGACATAATAAACCTGCGGATGCGAAAGTTCCTGCTCCTGGCCCACCAGACGCTCACCGGCGCCAGGGTGGACACGAGGGCGTTCACTCCGGAGGAGAAGACGGTCTTCCAGGAGCTCGTGGACCGGCTCTGCGCCGGACGGAACTGGATCCTCGAGGGCGGCGCCGCGGCATCGTCGACCGCGGGGGCGGGCGGACCTTCTTCACCGCCGGCGAAATGCGCCCCTCCCGACGGGTTCGGGCCGGAGCCGGTGAAGACCGTGCCGGTCGAGCCCTCGCCCGTCCCGGACCGGGCCGGGCCGCCGCCCTCCGGCGCGGCCGTCGATTCTTGCGAGCTCGTGGTGCTCAGGATCCTCGAGGACGTGCCGGACTTCGCGATGGGCGAGGGGGTGGTCGCCTGCCTGCGCAGGAAGGACCTAGTCGCCCTCCAGAGGGAGATGGCAAGGGCTCTGGAGCAGCACGGGAAGGCCCGGCCGGTCTCCTGAGCGGAGGCCTTCCCGGGCCCGGCTGACCGCCTATCCCGTCACCATCACATCGTCCAGACGGAGGCTTCCGACCAGGATGCCGCCCATCCCGCGGGCGACCTGCTTGCGGTCGCTGCCCAGGCCGGCCTTCCCGAGCAGGGCGGGAAGGTTCCCGGAGAGCATGACGGGCTTGAGGGGGGTTCCGACCTCGCCCCGGCGTATCCGGAAAAGCAGGGGCACGTTGACCGAGAAGTCCCCGGAGGCCCGGTCGGCCGTGTGGGCCCCTAGGACCTCGTGCACGAGAATCCCGTCGTCGATGTCCTGGATGAGCGACCGGCGGTCCCGGAGGTCGCCCTCCAGCACCAGGTTGCGCACCGAGACCGACGGGGGAGCGCGGTAGGAGCCGCGGGCGCCGTTCCCGGTCGATGAGGCGCCGAACTCGGCGGCCGAGTAGAGGTCGAACAAAAAGCCGCGGAGCGTGCCGGATTCGACGACCACGCTTTTGCGCGAGGGGACGCCCTCGTCGTCGGTACTGGCGGTTCCCAGCCCGCCCTCGAGCAGCCCGTCGTCGATCATGGTCAGCCCGGGGTCCATCACCGGCCGGCCCAGCCGGCCGGAGAAGACGCTCTCGCCCCGCCCGGCGGCCTCCCCGTCGATCGCCGGGAGCAGGACCGACCCCAGGAGGTCGGCGGCCGCCTCCGGCGAAAACAGCACCGGTCGGGGGCCGGTGGTCGTGGGGACCGGGTTGCGGCTGGCCAGGCAGAGCCGGGCGGCGGCCTGCCCCATCGCCCGGTGGTCGAGGTCCAGCCGCCGGGAGCTCCCGCCCTCGAAACCGGTGGCGGTGGCCCGGCCCTTGAGCGTCACCACGACGCTCGCCGATATCGCGGTCCCCTTCTCGGAGACCGCCACACCGCCCGAGTTGACGAGGGCGGATTCCGAATGGCCGAAGTCCACGCCGCCGCCTGTGACCACCAGCCCCGGCCCCCTCTCCCGGGCGGAGGCCATCATCTCGGCCGAGAGCCGGATGGCGTCCTCTGCCGAAAGGAGCGTCAGGCGCTCGTCGGACGTCCCGGCGGGCTCGCGGCAGGGCGCCCTTTCCGGGAACCGGAAGGGCAGGACCTTCCCCAGGCGGGATATCTCCAGCGCCTTGCCTAGTGCGGCGTCCACCCGGTCGGGCCGGGTGCAGTAGGCGAAGCCCAGCCTGCCTTCCTTGAGCACGCGGACCGACATCCCCTGCGCTGTGCTCCTCATCGGGTGGCTGATGCGGTCGCCCTCGATGTCCACGGATGTGGAGATCCCCCGGACGAGGAATGCCTCGGCCCCGTCGGCCCCCCGGGCGAGGGCATGCCTCACGGCGGTGTCGCCGATGGAGAGCATGTCGCCGGCGGACCAAGGGGGGCGGGAAAGGGAAGGCGCAAGGCGCAGGGCGCGAGGCGCAAGGGGCGGAGGCGCAGGGCGCAAGGTGCGTGGCGCAAGGGGCGGAGGCGCGGGGCGCAAGGTGCGAGGCGCAAGGGGCGAAGGCGCAGGGCGCAGGGCGCGAGGCGCGGGGGATGGTGCCCGCCTCCTCCCTTGCCCCTTGCCCCTTGCCCCTTGCCCCTCCGGCCTTGCGCCCCCGGACGACCTTCGGTCGTCCTTGCCTGGACGAGCTTCGCTCGTCTGCGGTTGCGCCTTGAACCAGGAGCATTCCTTTGCGCGCCTTGCGCCTTTCACGGAGCGCGGCATCTCAGCCTCCCCCCACTGCCACGGAGCGTATCCGGATGTGCGGCCCCCCGTCCCCGACCGGGACCGTCTGGCCCTTGCCGCAGTAGCCCGGGTCGCCCGCCCGGACCTCCTTGCCGGCGGCGACGACGTCGCGCAGCGTGCGGAGTATCCCGCCCGAGAGCGCCAGGTTGCGCAGGGGCCTGGTCACCTCGCCCCTCTCGATTAGATAGGCCTCCCGGCAGGAGAACTGGAAAGAGCCCCGGGCGGTGTCCACCTGGCCCCCGCGGGTGCCCTTGGCGAATATCCCGCGCTTGACCCCCTCGAACAGCTCCTCGAGCGTGCGGTCCCCGGGGCCCAAAAGGGTGTTGCTCATTCGGACCAGCGGCCGGGAGCCGTAGGATTCGGCCCGGGCGCCGCCGTTTGGCGGGAGCCGGAGCTTGCGCGCCGACTCGCGGTCGAGGATGCAGCCCCTCATCACGCCCCGCTCGATGAGCACCTTGCGGCGCGCCCGGACGCCCTCGTCGTCATAGGGGAACGAGCCGAAGCCCCCGGGGAGCGTCGGGTCGTCGACCAGCGTGACCGCCGGCGAGGCGATCCTCTTTCCCAGCTTCCCCTCCAGGCACGACTCCCCGGCGACGATTATGTCGCCCTCGGCGGCGTGGCCCACGGCCTCGTGGGCGAAGACGCCGGCAAGCTCCGGGTCGGCGACCACCGGGAACCGGCCGGAGGGGGCCCGGTCCCCGTCGAGGAGGGCGAGCGCGACGCGGGCCGCCTCGGCCCCCTTCTCGGCCAGCCCGCCCCTCTCGTGTATCTCCCAGCCGGCGGTCCCTCCGACGCGCACCCGGTTGCCGGAAATCCCCTTGTCGGTCTTCACGACCATGCTCACGTCGGACAGGGAGCGCGTGAGCCCGGTTTGGACATCCGCCCCCTCCGATGAGAGGAGGTGGGTGGTGCGCGTGCCGTCGGCGTAGAACGCCGTGACGGTCCGGACACCGGGAACGGAGGCGGTGGCGCGGCTCAGCTCCGCAAGGTAGGCCGACTTGGCCTCTATCGAGACATCGTGAGGGTTCTTGGCGACGCGCCAGGTGACATCGGCCCTGCGAGCCCGGACGGGCGCCAGGGCCACCCTCTCGGACGGCTTCTGAAGCGCCGCCTTGGCGCGGGCGATGCCGAGGGCCGAAGAGAGGGTCCGTTCCACTCCGGCGGCGGAGGTGTCGTTTGAGGACGAGAGCCCCCAGGCGCCCTTGAAGAGGACCCGGACGCAGAGGCCCTCCTCGTCCCCCGGCACCGCCTCGCGCGGCTCGCCGTCCCGGAGCTCGAGGCTCACCCCCCGGCGGCGCTCGAGCCTCACATCGCAGTATTGCGCGCCCGCCAGCAGCGCCCTCGCCGGCACCCTCTCGTACACGCCGATACCGATGTCGCATGCGCGTACGGAGGGTTAATACTTGCCTTCGGCAAGGATTAAGGCCTGCCGGGGCCATCACGGCCTCGCGATGGACTCTCTCCGAAGGCTGCTCTGGTGGATGCTCGCCGGGAGCTCGGGCGGCCGGAACCGGGGCCGAATAATTGTCCTTCTGCGGGACCGGCCGTCCAACGCCCACCAGATCGCAAAGGAGCTGGGATTGGACTACAAGACCGTCCGGCACCACTTGGACGTGATGATGGACAACCAGCTCCTGACCGCGCGGGGCGAGGGGTACGGGCGGATGTACTTCCTGTCCCCGATGCTGGACACCAATTATCAGGTCTTTTCGGAGATTCGGGCCCAAATCGGTAAAACCCAGATAAGAGCGACGCCGGATGGTGATGCGAGATGAACGCCAGGGGAAGGGTGGGCCTAATCGTTGCGACGGTCGTCTTGTCCGCGGTCATCGGTTACATCCTGGCCGACCTGCTCCTGCCCGAGGACGCTCCCGGGATGCAGGGCGATTCGGGCGTCCTGCTCGCCGCGAAATCGGTCCTGACGACCGTGAACACGGGCCTCTGCATAGTGCTCATCGCCGGCTACCTGCGCCTGTACTCCGAGGTGAGGTCCCGGTTCACGCTGGGCCTCCTGTTCATGACGTTCGCGCTTCTCATATACGCCGCCACCTCCAACCCGGTGATCCACGCGCTCTGGGGCTACTGCCTGGCGGGGCTGGGCCCGTTCACGATGATACCGGACATATTCGCGGCCGCGGCGCTTGCGACCCTGCTCCACCTGAGCGAGAGTTGAGGGAACGACAGGGCGCGGGGTGCGGAAAGGCGGGAGGCAGCAAGGCGGCAAGGGATGGCAGCAAGGCGGCAAGGGATGGCAGCAAGGCAGCAAGGGAGGCAGCAAGGCAGCAAGGCAGCAAGGCAGCAAGGGGACGACGGGTCGTTCCGTTTCCCTTCCCCCCTTGCTCCCTTGCTGCCTTGCTGCCTTGCTGCCTTGCTGCCTTTCCCCTCCCCAGCGCCCCGCACCCCGCGCCCCGCACCCTGAATCTCCACTCCGATTTGGTAGAGATTAGGGCATGATTTTGGAAATCGTGTTTGTATCACGGTCAACTCAAGTTGAGACAGAGGTATATGGTATGGCGGTCAACTCGGTGCTGGTCCTCCTGGGGGCGCTGTCCCTTGCAGGGGTTGGGCTGGGAGCGGCGACCTTCTCGCAGATGCCCTGCGGCGCGTCCGCAAATGGCGGTTGCGGGGCGAACGGCTACTGCCCCGGAGGGCAGGCGGCCGCGGACAGGGGCGCCTGCGGCCCGCAGAACCCGGTCTGCAACCAGACGGGCGGCGGGAGCTGCCCTCAGGCCGGCGAGGGCGGATGCCCCTACACGAACCTGCCCGAGGGCTCAGGCTGATTCCTTCCACACCCGGTCCCCCGCTCCGGCGGGGGCCGGTCTTTTTTTCCATTTCTCGATGCGGCAGGACCGTACCATGGGAAGTTCGGGATGGACGGGGGCGGTGAAAGGAGATGTTCGGACGCGTGCTGGCAAAATCGCTCGCGAGGCGCCGCTCGCGCGTGGCGCTGGCGGTGCTGGCGGTCGTGATGGGGGCCTCCATGGCCAGCGCGCTGCTCACCACCTCCTACTCGATGAACGAGAAGCTCGCCTCCGAGTTCCGCCAGTTCGGCGCCAACATCATGGTGCTGCCCCGGTCGGAGACAATCGACGTGGGACTGCCCGGGATGTCCCTGGGCTCGGTCACGGAGCAGAGGTACATCAACGAGAGCCAGCTTTGGAACATAAAGCGCATCCAGAACTGGAGCGCCAACGTGCTGGGCTACGCGCCCTTCCTGTACCAGGTGGTGAGCTCCCGGGCCGGGGGCTCCGACCGCCAGCTCGTGCTCACCGGGACCTATTTCGACCACGCCGTCCCCCAGGTGCCCATGGGTGACGGCGGTGACTGGACCACCGGCCTTCGGACCATTGCAATGTACTGGGAGGTCAGCGGGGGCTGGGTCGAGCGCGACGACGACCTGACCGGGGCGATGGTCGGGACCGACGTGGCCCGCAAGCTCGGGCTCTTGGTGGGCTCGCCATTCGAGGTGAACTACACGGACCCCGAGACCAAGGAGGTGCGCTCCGCCGACCTCCAGGTCCGCGGCATAGTCACCACTGGCGGTGGCGAGGATTCGCAGATATTCGTGAACCTCGATGTTGCCCAGAACCTCACCGCCCGCCCGGACAAGGTCCACACGGTCCAGGTGAGCGCCCTGTGCTACCAGTGCCCGGCCGAGGTCATCGCCCGGGAGATCCAGCATGTCATGCCCGATGTCGAGGCCAAGACCGTCCGCCAGCTCGTCAACGCCGAGACCATGATCATGATGCGCCTGGAGAACATGATGGGCCTGGTGACCGCGATAGCCCTGGGCGCCTCGGCGCTGGGGGTGATGACCACGATGACCACGAGCGTCATCGAGCGGCGCCGGGAGATCGGCCTCATGAAGGCCATCGGCTCCACCAACGGCTCCATCGGCTCCCTCTTCACGGCCGAGGCGGCTATCATCGGCGTGCTGGGCGGCGTGGCCGGCTACATCGTCGGATACTTCCTGGCCGGCCTCGTGGGCCAAAGCGTTTTCGGCTCGGCCGTCACGCTCGTGCCCGTGGTCATCCCCCTGACGCTCGGCATATCCGTCGCAGTGGCGCTGCTGGCGGCCGTCATCCCGGTCAGGCGGGCGCTCCGGATAGAGCCCGCCGCGGTCCTCCGGGGGGATTGAATGGGCGACATGATCAGGGTCGAGGGCGTCGTCAAGGACTATGACGCACGCACGCGGGCGCTGGACGGAGTGTCGCTGACGATCCGGGAGGGCGAGTGGACCGCCATCATGGGCCCGTCCGGTTCGGGCAAGACGACCCTGCTCAACATCATGAGCTGCCTCGATTCGCCGACCGAGGGAAGGGTCGTCCTAGCCGGCACGATCGTCACCGGGCTTGCAGAGAAGGAGCTCACGCGCTTCAGATGCCAAAACATCGGCCTGATATTCCAGATGTACCACCTGGTGCCCTATCTCACGGCGCTCGAGAACGTCATGCTCGCCCAGTACTACTCCGGGACGGTCGACGAGGCGCAGGCGCGGCGGGTGCTGGACGAGGTGGGGCTGGGCCACCGCACCGGCCACGTCCCGGCGCACCTCTCCGGGGGGGAGCAGCAGCGCGTCTGCATCGCCCGGGCCCTGATAAACGCCCCCCGGATCATCATGGCCGACGAGCCCACGGGCAACCTCGACGCCGCCAACGGCCGCCGGGTGCTCGAGCTCATCCGGAAGCTCAAGGAGGACGGCCACACCGTGGTGATGGTGACCCACAGCCAGAACGTGGCCGCGCTCGCCGACCGGGTGATAGAACTGGTGGACGGCAAGGTCGTCTCGGATGCGGCCAGTCCCGGCCGGACCGGTGCACCGGCCGCGGCCGGAGCGGTTTCGATCTCATAGGAGGCGTTCGGATGTCCATAAGCAGGCAGGGAATGCAGGAGCGGAAGGAGAGGCTGGCAATGGAACGGGTCAGGCAGGCCGAGCGGCGCCGTACATTCGCGATGGCGGGGGCGGTCGTCGCGGTGATGCTCGTCGCCGGCGCGGCGGCGTACCTGCTGCTGGGTGCCGGCGACGGGAACCAGGGCTACGTCCCGGCGACCCCTGCCAACAGCGGCAACTCGACCTCGGAGGTCTCGATTCCGGTCTCGGAGATAGGCACCGGCGCGCGCTTCTACACCTACGATTCCGGCGGGACGGCCGTCCGTTTCTTCGCGGTCCGGGGCAGCGACGGGAACATCCATGTCGCCGCGGACGCCTGCGACGTCTGCTACGGCAGCCACAAGGGCTACCGGCAGTCCGGCCAGGACATGCGCTGCAACAACTGCGGCAAGGTGTTCGCCATCAACCACATCGGGACCAAGAACGCCGCCGGCGGGTGCTGGCCCAGCTACCTGGCGATGAGAGACGACGGGACCGATGTGCACCTTGCGAAATCGGACCTGGACGGGAAGGCCTACATGTTCAGGTGAGCGGGCCCGTCACCTGCTGAACACGACGGCAAAACTGTACGGCCCGGCCTCGAAAGAGTCCTCCTTCCCGAACCCGGCCGCGGCCGCCAGGCGCTCCACCTCCGCAGGTGAGAGCCTCACCTCGAGCGGGGGCCCGAACTCCATCCGCCGTTTCTTGAACTCGACGACCGCCAGCCGGCCCCAGCCCGAGCTTGCCCAGTATGCCCGCGGCGTTGAGGAAATCGCGGCTGGACCTCCCGGCGTGGTCGTGGTGGTGGCCGTCCCGCCCCATCGTCGCCGGCCAACGCCGTCCGCGCATTTCATTCTTGCGGGGAAGAAGGGAGGAAGGCAGCAAGGCAGGAAGGCAGGAAGGCAGCAAGGCAGAAAGGCAACAAGGCAGCAAGGGAAGGCAGCAAGGGAGCAAGGCAGCAAGGCAGCAAGGGAAGGCAGCAAGGGAGCAAGGCAGCAAGGCAGCAAGGGAAGGCAGCAAGGGAGCAAGGCAGCAAGGCAGAAAGGGACGACGGCCATCCCTTCCTGCCCCGCTTGCTGCCTTCCTGCCTTCCCTTTCTGCCTTGTTGCCTTGCTGCCTTGCTGCCTTGCTGCCTTGTTGCCTTGCTGCCATTTATTTGACAATCTCCAACAAACCATGCACAAACCTTTTAAATAGTAGGTGCGATGAGGGATGAGTCCGGGGAAGGGGCCGGTCGAGGACGCGCAGTCCCCCGTCAGGCGGCGGGCTGCGACCCGGAGCATCAGGGTGAACCACGTGAAGCAATTCGGATATACCAGGTTCGAGCGGGCCCGGATAATCGGTGCCAGGGCGCTCCAGATAACGATGGGCGCGCCCATACTGATAAACGCCCCCAAGGAGGAGATCGACCCCATCAAGATCGCCACCGTCGAGTTCGAGAAGGGGGCCATCCCCATAACCGTCATGAGGGATGACCGCATAATTACCCGCGGGGCCGCCAAATGAGCCGGATAGAGAGCCTCTCCATCCGCAAGATCATCGACAGCCGGGGGAACCCCACGGTCGAGGTGGAGATCCGGACCCCCGACGGCTCGGGCTGCGCCGCCGCGCCCAGCGGCGCCAGCACCGGCGTGCACGAGGTGCAGGCGTTCCCGGCCCAGGGCGTGGACTTCGCGGTCGGGCAGTTCCGGGAGGAGTTTTCCGGAAAGCTCGTCGGGCACGACGTCCGGTTCCAGCGCCGCTTCGACAACGAGCTCAAGGCCCTGGACGGCACGGCCAACTTCTCAAAGATGGGCGGCAACGTCGCGGTCGCCGCGTCGCTAGCGTTCGCCAAGGCGGGCGCCGCGACCTACGGCGTGCCCCTCTTCCTATACCTGGGCGGGACGCTTGCCGGCTACGGCGTGCCCTGCCCGATGGGCAACGTCATCGGCGGCGGCCGGCACGCCGTCGGGGGCACGGACATCCAGGAGTACCTGGTCATCTCGTTCGGCCCGACGGTCGCGGACTGCGTGTTCGGCAACGCGCTGGTCCACAAGAAGGTGAAGGCCGCGCTGGCCAAGAAGTTCCCCGGCTCGGCCATCGGCAAGGGCGACGAAGGCGCCTGGGTCGCCAGGCTGGGAAACGAGGACGCCCTGGCCCTGGTGTCCGACTGTTGCAAGGCCGCCTCCGAAGAGCTCGGCTTCCCCGTCCAGCCCGCCCTCGACATCGCCGCCTCGGAGCTCCACCGCAAGGGCTTCTACCACTACAGGGACAGGAAGGTCAACCCGGCCCGGCAGCTCGACCTCGTGGAGAAGCTCGTCAGGACCTACGACCTCTACAGCGTCGAGGACCCCCTCGACCAGGACGACTTCAAAGGGTACTCCGAGCTCACCGAGCGCATCGGGCACGACTGCCTGGTCATCGGGGACGACCTCTTCGTCACCAGCTCCAAGCGGATAAAGAAGGGCATCGACATGGGCGCCTGCAACGCGGTGCTCATCAAGCCCAACCAGGTCGGGACGCTCACCGACACCTACGACGCGGTCTCGCTGGCCCACCAGCACGGCTACAAGACCGTCATATCCCACAGGAGCGGCGAGACCGAGGACACCTCCATCGCCCACCTGGGCGTCGCGTTCGGCTGCCACGCGATCAAGACCGGTGTGGTCGGGAGCGAGCGCACCTGCAAGCTCAACGAGCTCATCAGGATCCAGGAGAAGGTCAAAAGCCATACCATAGCGGAAACGGGAAGGGTGTGAATGCCGGAAGAGACGATGTCGGTGGATGTGAGGTCGGAGTCCCAGGCCTCCGAGGGGTTGCTGGTGCAGGAGGACGTCTACCTCACCTCGGGCGTGCACATCGGCACGCAGCAGAAGAGCGCGGACATGAAGCCGTTCATTTTCAAGGTCCGCAACGACGGCCTGTACGTCCTGAACATCAAGAGGACGGACGAGAGGATCCGGGTGGCCGCCAGGTTCCTGGCCCGCTTCGAGCCCAGGATGCTGCTCGCGGTGTCGGCCCGCCAGTACGGCCAGAAACCGGTCAAGGTCTTCGCCAAGCACACCGGCGTGAGCGAGCTCGCCGGGCGCTTCGTCCCCGGCTCCCTGACCAACCCCGGAATCGACGGCTTCTTCGAGCCGGACGCCCTGCTGGTCACCGACCCGGCGGCCGACGTCCAGGCGCTCCACGAGGCGGTCAACATCGGGATTCCCGTGGTCGGGCTATGCGACGCCAACAACGAGACGCGCAACGTCGATCTCGTCATCCCCACGAACAACAAGGGGCGGCGGGCGCTGGCCGTCATATACTGGCTCCTCACGCGGGAGATGCTCCGGGCCCGGGGACAGCTCGAGCGCGAGGAGGAGTACAAGCTCACCATCGAGGACTTCGAGGCGACGCTCTAGGTGCGCCATGAGAGAGCCTGCGGTTGCGGGCATGTTCTACCGGCTCGGCCGGGACCCCCTGCGCGAGCAGGTCGCCAGGTGCTTCTCTCACCCCCTGGGGCCCGGAAGGGTGCCGTCGGTCGCCTCGGCCGGCCCTCGCCGGATCCGGGGAGCGGTGTTCCCCCACGCAGGCTTCGATTACTCGGGGCCCATAGCGGCGCACTCGGCCGCCGCCCTGGCCGGGGACGGGTTCCCGCCGACGTTCGTCATCATCGGGCCCAACCACCGGGGCTGGGGCTCGGCGATCGCGGTGGGGACCGAGGCGTTCCAGACCCCGCTGGGAAAGGTGGACATCGATATGGAGCTGGCGCGCAAGCTGATCGGCGGGGGCGTCGAGGAGGACTCGGTGGCCCACATGGAGGAGCACTCCGTCGAGGTCCAGCTGCCTTTCCTGCAGTTCTTCGGGGCGGGGTTCCGGTTCGTCCCCGTCTGCATGGGGGACCAGGACATCGACGCGGCCGAGCTTCTGGGGGAGAGGGTCGCCCGGGCGGTCCACGGGACGGATGCGGTCGTCATCGCCAGCACCGACTTCACCCACGCCGGGCCAAGCTACGGCCATTCCCCCCCGAGGGGGATGCGCGCCGGGGAGTTCGCCATCCGGGAGGACCGCAAGGCCATCGACCGCATCCTGGCCCTGGACCCGCAGGGCCTCGTGGAGACCGTACGGAAGAACCACATCACGATGTGCGGCTACGGCTGCGTGGCCGCGATGCTCGTCGCCGCCCGAAAGCTCGGCGCGAAGAAGGCGACATTGCTCAAGTACGCCACCTCGGCCGACGTCAGCGGCGACGACGACATGGCGGTGGGCTACGGCGCCTTTGTGGTCGATTAGCGCCGGGCGCTTTGCTCTAGGTTAGGGGGACGTGTTCGTCCTATCGGTCAAGGGGGACGGCGACGGGAAGCGGGGGTCCCGATTCCCGTCCACCCTTTCACCAACCGCACCAACACGCCCCCCGAACCCACGCACAGCGTCGCATTCACCCGGGCACGAACCACGACGGAAGCTGGGAATACTTATAGTGATCCACGATGTAACGTTTGAATATCGAGCTGTAGAACATGTTGTACTTGCGCAGGTGGAGGGCGCCCTTGCGCGTGATCCTCACCCGATACTCGCGCTCGCCCCGCTCGATCTCGACGAGCCCGTCCTCCTCCAGGACGCTCAGGACGTGGTTCGTCATGTGGTGGTTGGCGCGCAGCTCGTAGCTTATGTCCACCTTGGGCACGCCCGAGGCCCTTTCCTTGAGGATGCCGTCCAGTTTCGCCTCGAGGTCGGCCTGGTTGAGGTCTATGCCGAGCTGGGAGGCCACCCTGTTCAGGGCAAGGCAACAGTACACCTCCAGCCCCTTGTACATCTTCCCCGTGCCAGCCACCAGCCCCTTGCTCCCTTGCTCCCTTCGTTCCTAGTTCGCAACGTAAGGAACCATCGAGTATGCTCCCTCCACCTCCATCACCAGTTGAAGCGCGCACCCGCCCGGCCGGGTCCGCTCGCCCAGCCCGATGAGATGGTCGTAGGTGGCGTTGTCCAGGTCGGGGCCGCCGGGCCCGACTAGGGCCACCGCCCTAATCATCGAGAGGCCCCGCTTCCTGCCCATGGCCGCCGCCCCGGAAAGGAGCGCCTCCAGCGCCGCGACATCGGGCACCCGGTCGAAGAGACGGACGAGGATGCCGGCGCCTGCCCCGAAGTAGAGCCTGCCCAAAGTCGCGTTGTCCGGCGCGTCCTCGACCCCGCCGCCGGGGGCCTCGAGCATCGCCCATATTGCGGGCAACGACCGCAGGTACCTGTCGAAGCGCGCGACCGGGTCGGGCCCTTCCGGGACGGGCAATGGGGCGGAGGCGGCCGCCTCCGTTATCGCCCGGTGGCGCCGCGAGTAGTACCTGTAGAACCTCAGGTCGTGCGAGAGGTCCCGGAAGAGGGACGCCGCGGGGTAGGCGAGCACGACCAGGACGACGAGCTCCAGGGCCACGAGCATGACCGGGAACGTCCCGAGGAGGAGACCCAGGGCCGCCAGGACCGGCAATGCCACAAGCCCGATGAGGAGCAGGATGAGCACCCCCCGCGCCACCACCGCCATCCGCTCCACCGTGGGCACCAACCTCCCGACGGAGAAGGCCGAGCCCAGGATGCCCGCAAGCGGGCTGCCCCCGGCTGAGGCGGGTGTCGGGGCGGGCTCCGGTCGCGCCATCGCGGGGGGCCGCCCCTCCAGCGCGGTCATCGCGCCCGTGGCGCGCTCCAGGAAGGGCAAAAACTGCCTCTCCTTGGCCGCCAGGACGACCAGCGACAGCCCGAACCCGAGCGAGGACATGAAAAGCAGCATGAGCGAGAAATAGGCCATGCCGGCCACGGACAGGAGCCTCCCTCCGGAGGCCACGATGTCCCAGAGGTAGAGCACCGCGCCCGCGGCCATCAGGAGGACGGCCAGGGACCAGGACACGCCCAGGGAGAGCAGCCGGGCGCTCCGCAGCCTGATGGCAGGCAGCCGCGCACTGGCCAGGTCCGCAAGTTCCAGGCCGGCCTCGACCGGGCTCTCCAGGATTCTCGGATCGCCCCCGGGGAGCTCGTCGGCCATGATTCCTCCTGGCGATTTGACCGCATTGCCGGGTATATAAAAGTATTCGACACTTTTGTTCGAACCGGTTATTCTATCCGCCTTAATAATGACGGAGGCGTAGATGTGCCCTGTCGGAAACGACTGGAGTGTGGGAAACGATGGGAACGGTCGAGGAAGAGGTTGTCAGGGGAGAGGGAACGAAGGACAGGATACCCCCGCCGCCGGGAACGGAGGCGGGGAAGCCGGGGCCGGCGGCGCCCCCGCCGCCGTACATATACCAGCAGTGGGGCAGCTGGTACCCGCCTCCGCCCCAGGCGGGCCTGGCCCCGCCCAGGCGCAGGTCGAGCAAGCCCAAGATGGTGGGCATCCTGCTCATGCTGTCGGGCGCCCTGTCGGTGATAATGGGGCTCGTGCTAGGCGCGATGATGATGAACATCGTGCCCTGGATGGAGGAGTGGTCGGAGAACGCCTCCGGCAACGGGGAGATCGGGGGACAGGTGATATTCATGAACTCGACGCCGGCCGCCGGAGTGAACGTCACCGTGGTGGACCTGAACCTCCTGGCCTCCACGGACGAGACGGGGCATTACCGCATACTCGGCATCGAGAACGGCTGGCACGACCTCAAGGTCGAGGCGGCCGGGTACAAGACGCTGGTGAAGAGCGTCTACGTGTACGCGATAAGCCCCCAGACGTCCGGATCGTCCGGTACCGAGGAGGGGACGACGAGGGCGGACTTCCAGCTCCGGCCGGGCAGCGGCGAGCTGCGGCTGGGCGAGGCGCGCACGCCGGGCTCCAAGACCGGCCCGATGGACGAGAACGCCCAGGGCATCCTGCGGTCCGTGGGGGCGATCTGCTTCGTCTTGGGCATCGTGCTCGGACTGGTGGCGATAGTGGGCGGCTACTTCGCCTTCCGGACGGAGAAGCTCGCGGTCGTGGCCCTGGGGGCCCTCTGCGGAATCCTCTCGCTGGGCTTCGTGATCGGCGCGGCGCTGGCGTTCATCGCGCTCATCCTGCTGCTCCTGAGCACGGACGAGTTCGACCAGGCCAAGAAGGAGAAGAGCGCCGCGCTGTAGATGCGATACGACCGGGGCAAGGGGAGGGGAGCGGGCAGCAGGGAGCAGTGGACGACGGGCTCCGTTTCGTCACCGCTGCCCGCTGCCCACTGCCCGCTCCCCTTCCCCTGCCCCTTGCCCCTTTATCTTACAGCCCTGCACCCTTCAGCAGGCCGGAGATCTCGGAGGGGACGCGGGCGACCTTGACCCCGGCGGCGGTCAGGGCCTTGACCTTGCTCTCGGCGGTGCCGCGGCCGCGAAGCACAATGGCCCCGGCGTGGCCCATCCTCCGCCCCGGGGGGGCGGTGCGCCCGGCGATGTAGGCGAACACTGGCTTCCTAATGCCCGCGGAGACGATGTGCTCGGCCGCGTTCTCCTCGGCCGAGCCGCCGATCTCGCCGACCATGACCATCGCGTCCGTCCCGGGATCGGCGTTGAACATGTCCAGCGCCTCTATGAAGCTCGTGCCGACCACCGGGTCGCCGCCCAGGCCGATGCAGGTGGACTGCCCGAAGCCCGCCTCGGACATCGAGTTGACCACCTCGTAGGTCAGGGTCCCGCTGCGCGATATCACGCCTATCCTGCCGGGCCGGAAGACCGCCGCCGGCATTATGCCCACCTTGGCCCTCTCGCCCGGTGATATGACGCCCGGGGTGTTGGGCCCGACGACCACCGCCTTCTTGTAGTCCGCATATGCCATGAGCTGCATGGCGTCCTGGACGGGGATGTGCTCGGTTATGATGACGAGCTTCCTTATCCCGCTCTCCATCGCCTCGTACGAGGCGTCCTTGGCGAACGGGGCCGGAACGAAGCAGATCCAGGTGTTGGGGCGGGCGCCGGCCGGAAGGCCCCGCATCGCCTCGGCTATCGAGTTGAAGACGGGCACGCCCTCCACCGATGTCCCGCCCTTTCCCGGCGTGACGCCGGCGACGACGGCGGTCCCGAACTCCTTCATCGCGCGGGTGTGCTGGGTGCCCTGGTGCCCGGTGATGCCCTGCACCATGACCCGGGTGTCCCGGTCGAGTATTATCGCCATGTTCAGGCCTCCCGGCTCAGTTCGGCCGCCTTCCGGGCGGCCTCCTCCATCGTGGTCGCGGTGATGAGCCCGGCGTCCTTGAGGATCTCGCGGGCCCGCTCCTCGTACCAGCCCTTTATCCTGGCCACCACGGGCGCGCCGGCGCCCTCCGATCTCACGACCTCGTGCACGCCCGTGGCCACCGTGTCGCAGCGGGTGATGCCGCCGAATATGTTCATCAGTATGACCTTGGGCCGGGCCTTCTTGAGGATGCGGAACGCCTGCTTCACCTTCTCGGGGTCGTCCGTGCCCCCGAGGTCCAGGAATGTGCCCCCGTTGCCGCCGACCAATCCGAGCGCGTCCAGGGTCGCCATGGTCAGCCCGGCGCCGTTGGCTATCACCCCGATGTTCCCGTCGAGCTGGACGAACGATATCCCCCTCTCCCGGGCCTCCTGCTCGAGGGGGGTGATGTCGGGCTCGACCTCCCTGTGCCCGGGGTGCCTGAAGAGCGAGTCGTCGTCGATGACCGCCTTGGCGTCCGCGGCGACCACCTTGCCGCCCGGCATCACAGCCAGCGGGTTGATCTCGAGGAGCTCGGCGTCCTCGGCGACGAAGGCCGAGTAGAGCTTCCGGGCGATGTCGGAGACCTGCTGGCCGACCGGCTTTTCGAGCGCCAGGTGGCCCGCAAGGTCGCGCAGCTGGTAGGACTGGAGCCCGATTAGGGGGTTTATGTACCGCCGGTAGATCTTCTCCTCGGGCACGCTCTCGATGTCCATGCCCCCCAGGGCGCTGGCCATGAGCAGCGCCATCCCGGCGTCCCGGTCGACCGAGATGCTCAGGTAGAGCTCTCGGGCGATGTCCACCTTCTCCGAGACCAGGACGCTCCTGACCCGGCAGCCCTTGATCTCGAGGCCGATGATCTCCCCGACCCGGGCGCGCGCCTCTTCCAGGGTCCCGGCGAACTTCACGCCCCCCGCCTTGCCGCGGCCGCCGACCGGCACCAGGGCCTTGACGACCACCGGTCCGGCAATGCCGTCCAGCTCCCCGGGCGCGCTCACCACCCTGCCGGCCGGCACCGGTATCCCGTGCCTGGCCAGGATCTCGCGGCCTTCGGCCTCCATGAGCTTCATCCCGTCTACCCCCTTTTGGGGGAAACCGGTATGCATATTAAATCATTCCGTGCTGGGGCGGACCGGATAGGGAATAAACGCCGCCATGAGCGAATCGGGTCCGTGCATGACCGTATGAGGGCCGTATAAAAAGATATCGTGCAGACCGAAAATGTATATATCTAATAAGAATATCCCTCCAGCAAAGCGGGTGCCAACATGAGAAGACCATTGTATGTCATTCTGATTGCGATGTGCATGCTGCCGGCCCTCCAGGCCGTCACCCCCCCGATGACGGCGGAGAACATCACCATCGAGATCTCCTGGTTCGCGGGCGGCAAGAAATCCTCCCTCGTGGACTTCCCGTCGGCCGGCATCGACGAGAGCACAGCGATATCCATCCAGACCGGCCTGTCCATCGACGACGCCTCGATGGACATCTCCACGGTCCCGCAGTCGCCGGGCAGCAAATCCTACCCGAAAAACCTCACCGTCGATTTCGGCGGCGACGGCGTCCCGGAGTGGCAGTGGAAGGGCCGCGGGTGGGGCGACTGGGGCCGCCAGGACCGGTTCATCTCGGGCACCGACAACTCGACGCTCGTCTTCGGCATGGACGCCTCCAACACCACCTATTTCTACATGCCCAAGGACGCGGAGGTCCTGGGCGCCAACTGCACCATCAACGGCTCCTCCACCTCCGCCCTGGTCATCCCGGCCGGCGGCGGCGGCGGCAGCACCAACGTCTTCCCGTTCGGCTCCGGCACCTCCGTGCGGTTCCAGTGGCTGTACCTGCCCGGCGAGATCAACACCGGCGGCATGCTTGCCAAGGCCGGCTGGAAGGTCCAGGCCGGCTACGGCATCGGCGGCTCCGCCACGCTGAGCAACTTCAAGTTCAAGGTATGCAACACCACCATCACCGGGCTCACCACCACCTTCGACTCCAACTACGGCGGAGCCACCCCCGTCACGGTCATCGATGCCGCAAGCTACCAGATATCCGAATCCAACGGGTACGTCTGGATTGACCCGCCGGAGACCTTCTACTACGACAACTCGAAGAGCCTGCTCATGGAGGTCTCGTTCAACAACAGGGTCGGGACCTCCTTCGGCCTCAACGTCGGCACCATTCCCGGCGAGAGCGGCTCGCGCCGGATGTGGAACATGGGCGACTACCAGGCCTCGACCGGCTCCATAGACGGCAACGCCTACCGCTACGAGTGCAGCCTGGAGTTCGTCTCAAAGCTCGACATGTCCGTGGACCTGCTCAACGACAGCACGATAGACTTCCAGACGCAGGACAAGGACTGGCCCGGGGTCAATCTGGAGTTCGGCCAGGAGCTCGACGGCTACCTTGACACGGCGGAGGTGAACTTCACCGACGTCTACGGCAACGACTTCGTCGCCGTGCCCCTCCGAATCCACATGCTCTACTCGGGCAAGATGGTCTTTTCGGGCCTCAGCGTGACCTACGCGTACACGGCCACCATCAAGAACATCTTCAATGTCGGCGGATTGGCGGACGTCCTGGATGAACTCCAGGACCCCCGGCAGGGCACGGGCAACCACACCATACCCATCGCGCTCATGTCCGAATCGGCGGGCCAGGTCAGGCTGTCGAACATCTATCTCAAGATGCACCCGCCCGCCCACGCGCCGACCATAAACTCGTTCTACCCGGCCGCCGTCACGGTCGTCAAGGAGAACTCCGAGCTCGAGTTCGGCATCGACTTCGTCGACTGGTACGGCAACCCCACCAGCATCAAGTGGTTCTTCGACGGAGAGGAGCAGCCCGGCGCCACCGGGA
>Ga0194126_10002185_pt1 | contig 31958 bp, 31 predicted proteins | sample TA2KigC150mmetaG_FD_148641 | JGI IMG/M metagenome (GOLD analysis project Ga0194126, IMG submission 148641) | Freshwater microbial communities from Lake Tanganyika, Tanzania - TA2015035 Kigoma Deep Cast 150m | ecosystem: Environmental > Aquatic > Freshwater > Lake | place: Tanzania: Lake... | reverse complement strand
GACGTTTTTCAGATACAAGGTTTAATCTATCCACAAGAGTTGCCAGAGATGCCATCCCGATCCCGCCCCCCACTGCACATATGTCGGAATGCGTATGCAAATTAAAGCCCCTGCCGTAAGGGCCTCTGATGCCAATCATGTCTCCTGCTTTCTTGCTGTGGAGTGCATTGGTAAATGCTCCTCTGCGCAAGACAGAAATACCTATAAGTCCCTCCTGTATATATGAGAGGGTAAAAGGTTTTTCATCAAGAAGCGGAATCCACACCATGACAAACTGACCCGGCTCATAGGAGGGATTGAGCTTGAAAAAGAAGGTTTTCACACTCGGTGATTCTTCCAGAATGTCGCAGATTTTCACCATCACAGGCTGTTCAATCATGTGCTGCACCCACAATATCTTTTATACTGTTAAAACCGTTTTCCTGCATCCATAGACGAATCTCTTCGCACACTTTTCTAAAAACATCAATACCGCGAGAATAAACACCCGTCCCTACCCCAAGAGCGGACGCCCCTGCCATCATCATTTCAATAGCATGCCGCCCGGTAGAAATCCCCCCCACGCCAATAATAGGAATCTTTATGGCCTTATATAAATCATACACGCATCTTACCGCAATGGGTCTTAGGGCATCACCGGTAACCCCGCCCACCTTGAAACTCAGGATGGGCTTTTGGGCTTCTACGTTAATGATCATACCCGGACCCATCGAGTTGACAGCCGTTATGGCATCAGCGCCTGCATCCTCCGCGGCCTTTGCAATCGTACAAATCTCCGGAATATTGGGAGACAGCTTAACGAATATCGGTAATTTGGTTACCTTTCTTACTGCAAATGTTATATCGAAGGTTGCCTGTGGTGTGCCCTGCCCTGCGAGAAGCCCAAATCCGGGTGTATGCGGACAGGAAAGGGGAATCTCTATTGCTGAGAATTTTTGGGCAGAAAGCCCTTCGACAACCTGTACAAAATCCTCCTTTTGTGTGCCAATGACACTGGCAATTACCGGCACACCGACATCCTGAAGGTCGGTAAATTCCCTTGCGGCTGCTGCAACGCCTGGATTTGAGTACCCAACGGCGTTTAACATCCCTGCTTCAAAGGTAATAACCGTAGGATTTTTGTGCCCTTCCCGGGGTTCGATACTGATTGATTTAATCGTTACAGCGCCCGCGCCATTCTCTGCAACGCGTTTCAACAATGCCTTCGTCGTGCCTAGTATCCCCGACGCCAGGATAGTAGGATTTGATAACTGAATACCGCATAAGTTGACAGATAGGTTTATTTCAGACATTAATATAACGTTCAGGAATTTCAATCTTTTTTACTGCCAAAGGCAATTTAATTTAAGTATTATAGTAACCGTTGTGGAAATGTAAAAATAATTTTATAATAAAGCGAAATATTTTCAGGTCTTTTTGTTCAACGCACCCGTTTTCCGCAAAATTTTCGTTTGTAAGAATTACTCCACCTTGCCTTTCGATTTCCTGGTAGCTCTTTTTTTAAAATGTTCGTCTATCTAAATCATTAAAAATTTAACACATACATCAATACCACCCATCATCAATATTGATTGGTACGATAGTTGTTTTATACAAATAAATTTGGTAATTTTATTACAAGATTTGCTTGACAATCAAATAAACTAATATAAAGTAATGTATTGAAATTTTCGGGAAACAGAGATTAAATATTGCGACCAGACGGTTGTCGACTATTTATGAAAATTCTTGGAATTGACCCGGGGACACAGGTTGCTGGTTACGGCGTAATAGAAAAGAGAGGCGCAAAAACACACGTCATCGAGTATGGCTCTATAAAAGCCGGCAAAAACCTGGATTTCCCCCAAAGACTCAAGACAATCTACTGTAAGATTATGGATATTATTTCCAAACATCGACCCGATCAAATGGCTATCGAAGAGGTTTTTTACGGCAAAAATATAAAAGCGGCAATAAAGATCGGCGAAGGAAGGGGCATTGTCTTTCTGTGCGCGGCATCGGCAAATATTCCCATTACTGAATATGCTGCAACGGTCGTAAAGAAAGCCGTCGTAGGCAACGGGAATGCCCACAAGGAGCAGGTGCAGGAAATGGTAAAAATCATCCTCGGTTTGCCCGAAATCCCGGCGACCAGAGACGCCTCCGATGCGCTTGCCATTGCGATTTGCCATAGCCATAATCTCACACATGAACATAAAAAATCTTAAAAAATAGAGAATTTTTTCGTGAACTGGATTCTTACACCATTTAAAATTATTGGAAATTTTGTCCATACATTCATAAGGGAACTGGGGAGGATGGCGTGTTTTCTGGCAACCTCATTCTTCTGGGTAGTGTTTCCTCCGTATTTACTCCGAAGAATTGTTAAGCAAATTAATTTCATTGGCGTAAAGACTACCCTGGTCATCGTTCTGACAGGATCATTCACGGGAATGGTGCTGGCATTGCAGACGTATTATGCCTTAGTCAAGTTCGGCGCGGAAACGAGTCTGGGTCCCGTGGTGGCTCTTTCACTAATCCGGGAACTTGGACCGGTTATTTCCGCCTTGATGGTTACCGGACGCGCCGGCTCTGCATTAACGGCAGAAATTGGCATTATGAGAATTTCCGAACAAATTGACGCCCTTGACGCTATGGCCTTAAATCCATACAAATATCTCATCATCCCCAATCTGCTGGCAGGCATCATATCTCTCCCTCTCTTAAATGCGATCTTCGTTGTAGTAGGCGTTTGGGGAGGATATGCCGTGGGTGTGGGACTTACGGGCGTCTCCAGCGGAACCTATTTTGGCGGCATCAGAGATTTCGTTAGTGCGAAAGACATCCTTGAGGGTCTGTACAAATCCCTGAGCTTTGGTATGCTGATAACCTGGATAAGCTGCTATAAGGGGTATTTTACCGGATACGGGGCAGAAGGCGTAAGCAAGGCAACCACCCAGGCAGTGGTGCTTTCGTCTGTCACGATCCTGATATGGGATTACTTTATGACATCAATATTATTAACATAATCTGAATAACCTATGATTGAGGTTGTCGATTTATACAAAAGTTTTAAAAACCACGAGGTGCTTCGGGGTGTTAACCTAAAGGTAGAAGAGGGACAAACCCTGGCCTTGATAGGAGGCAGCGGGAAAGGGAAATCGGTGCTCCTCAAGCTTATTATCGGCCTGACAAAACCCGATCGGGGCAAGATATTGATAAATAATCAGGATATCGGCAAGCTGAGGGGTAAGTTATTAAAACAATTAAAGGAACGATGTGGCATTGTTTTTCAGGGAGGCGCCCTTTTCGATTCCCTCACGGTCTTTGATAATGTTGCATTCCCGCTCAGGGAAAAAACCAGGATGAAAGACTCGCAAATTCAGGATACGGTGCTTGCAGAGTTGACCAGGGTGGGTCTCTCAGGCGCTGAAAACAAATATCCTGCCGAGATAAGCGGCGGTATGAAAAAACGAGTTGCCCTTGCACGCTGCCTCGTTATGAAACCCGAAATAGTCCTTTTTGATGAACCGACAACCGGGCTAGACCCATTAATTGGAAAAGCAATACATAAACTGATCAGAGATTGTCAGAAAAGTCTTAATTTTACAGCAATCATGGTAACTCATGAAATACCCGCAATTTTTTCTTTGGTAGATCGTGTTGCTATGTTATACAATGGCAAAATTATCGCTTCTGGAACGCCGGCAGAGATAGAGACCTCACAAGACCCTGTGATTCATCAATTCGTCCATGGAGAATTGGAAGGCCCTATTTCCATACAATAAACGTGTTCTCAATAATCTAAAAGGTGACAAATATTATGAAGAAATTTGACGTTGAAATTATCGTTGGTATCTTTGTTTTCTGCGGCTTGCTTTGTCTGGCTTATATGTCCGTAAGGCTTGGGAAGGTCAACCTGCTTGGAGACCACCATTATCCGGTCAACGCCGTCTTCAGCTCTGTCAAAGGACTCAAAAAAGACACGGTGGTGGAAATATCAGGTGTTGAAGTTGGCAAAGTGGATGATATTAAACTGATTGATTATCAGGCAGTGGTAACTTTGCTAATAAAAGACGACATAAAACTTCAGGAAGATGCCATTGCATCGATTCGCACCAAAGGACTGCTGGGAGAGAAATATGTGGAAATAACCCCCGGAGGATCGGACACGTTGATAAATCCCGGGGATTCATTACATCAGACAGAACCGCCGATTGATATAGAGAAATTGATAGGAAATTTTGTTTTTGGGAAGGTAAAGGAATGACGAAATGAATTACAGAAAAATCACATCCGCACTATGTATTGGTATGCTTTCTTTGGCCGTTACATCTCCGCTTCTGTGGGCAGGGGAACCGGGAAAATTACTTATGGAAACGATAGACAAAGGTTTTGCCATCCTCAAGGACCCCTCCCTGAAAGGCGATGAAAAGGTGCAGGAACGCAGGCAAAAGTTATGGGAAGAGATTTCTCCCATTTTTAATTTTGAAGAGATGTCAAAAAGGGCTCTTGGTCAGCACTGGAAAGGCCGTACCCCTGAGGAAAAAAAGGAATTCGTGGTATTGTTCACCAATATAATGAAAGACGCTTATATAGGAAAAACCGATACGTATTCCGGTGAAAAAGTTGTTATTGTCAGTGAAAAACAAGATAAAAAATATGCCACGGTACAAACCAAGATTATCACAAACAAAGGAACAGAAATATCCGTGGATTATAATATGCTCAATAATCCGGGAGGATGTACAATTTACGACGTGATTATCGAAGGAGTAAGCCTGGTTAATAATTACCGCAGCCAATTTAACAATATCCTGATTAAATCTTCATACCAGGAACTCATTCAAAAGATAAAGGCGAAACAAAGTTAAAAAACAAACACTAACAAAGTGAGAGAATAACATTACAACAACGCTGGGTATCAGAAAAGGAGAAAAACACGTGAGAAGTCCAGTTTTATTGATGTTCGTTGTGGTTTTTACAATGTGTGTATGCAAGGCATCTGTCTGGGCAGAACCTTCACCCGTTTCAGAAGGACAACCATCTGAAATCCCACAAGAAGAAAAAACGCCTGTCATCAACAAAGCAAATGAGGACGGTGAATTGAAACATACCGTTTCAGCGGGACAATCGGATAACACAAGAAAAGAGGATGCAACCCCTGCCGATACAACGCAAGAAGAGGAAGAGCCGATAAATAATGATGTGAAAGAGGAACCCCCTTTAGTAAAAGATCCGCTTCAGCCGTATAACCGGGCCATCTTTACCTTTAACGATAAGGCTTATCATTATTTTATTAAACCAATCTACACCGGATACAATTCCATGATACCTGAAAAGGCGCGCGTAAGCGTCAGGAACTTTTTTACAAATATCAAAATGCCCGTCCGTTTTTTCAATTGTCTATTCCAGGGTGAGTTCAAAGGCGCAGGTACGGAGTTTGCCCGTTTCGTTATTAATAGCACCGTTGGAGTGGCAGGGTTCTTCGATCCGGCAAAATCAAAATTCCATTTAGAGAAACAAGAGAGAGACTTTGGCCAAACCCTCGCCAAGCACAAGATGAATTCCGGAGTTTACATCGTGTGGCCTTTTCTTGGACCATCAACGGTACGTGATACCGTAGGCCTGGCAGGAGATGCCGCATTGAATCCATTAGGCTGGATTTCATATTTCTTCCTCACGCCACTCGAGGGCTTTGGGAATTATTCTTACGACACCGTCAACGATCTCTCTATAGATAAAGGGACAACTTATGAAAACATAACAAAACCAGCCATCGACCCGTATATTGCCCTCCAGGATGCTTATGTACAAAATAGAATTAAGAAGATAAAAGAATAGTCCAGTCTTGCCGGAATTATGTTTAAGGAATCAATCATTCCGTTGCCGTTCAAACTACATTTTGCAGATTAGCCACGGATAAACTCATGACGCAAATAATAAAGGCTGGACTGCGTCTATAAACAAAGCCTTTGCACAAACCTTCTCTTTCCTTTGCAATAAATTAAACACCCGGTTTGTTTACTCTTGACACGAGAGTCTCTTTTGTTATAATTTCAACTTCTTTTTTATTATCAGAATAATTTTTGGTATATTACTGCATGGAAAATGCCATACGGAAAGCGAACATACTGATTGAAGCGCTTCCCTATATCCGTTCTTTTAGAAATAAGATCGTCGTAATCAAGTTTGGCGGCAGTGCAATGTCCAATGAAGACGTGCTGACAAATGTGATCCAGGATATTGTATTCATGAAAACAGTCGGCATTATGCCCATATTGGTTCATGGCGGCGGCCCGCGCATCAGCGAGGAGATGGCAAAACGGAATTTGACCCCAAAGTTCATTGAAGGACATCGTATAACAGACCGCGAAACACTTGAGATAGCCAAAGACGTCCTTATTAACGAAATCAGCGCTTCCATTGTAAAGAGGATCTCGGAGTTGGGCAATGAAGCTGCCTGTATCTGGGAAGACGGATATTGTCCCTTAAAGGCAGAAAAGCACTACATCGAAACAAAGACCGAGAGCGGCGCTTCCAAAAAACTGGATATCGGTTTCGTCGGCAAGGTAACATCAATCGACAGCGACAGGTTTTTGAATTTGTGCAGCACGTGCACGATTCCAGTCGTTCCACCCATCGCAAAAGGAACCAATGGTAATGTTTATAACGTCAATGCGGACAATGTTGCGGCGTTTATTGCAAAGGCGCTTGGCGCAGAGAAGCTCGTTTTTCTTTCAAATACACACGGCATCATGACAAGACCCGATGACGATACATCTTTTGCTTCCACATTGCACGAAAACGAAGTCCACGAACTCATTGATAAAAAGGTAATCAAAGACGGGATGCTCCCAAAGGCGCTGGCATGTATCAGCGCCCTTAAGGCTGGGGTAAAGAAGGCGCATATCATCAATGGACTGATACCGCATGCGCTCTTATTGGAAATTTTCACCGACAAGGGAGTCGGAACACAGATAATAATATAAATAAAAACCATGAACACAAAAGAGATGAAAGAAATTTACGATCGCTATGTCATCCCGAATTATATTCGAAATCCTATTCTGCTGGTCAGAGGCAGCGGCGTAGATGTTTGGGATGCGGAAGGCAAACGGTACCTCGACCTTTTTTCTGGCTGGGCAGTCAGCCTGCTGGGACACTGTCATCCAAACGTCGTTGCGGCCATTCAAAACCAGGCCGCAAAACTCCAGCACGCCCCAAACATTTATTATACAGAACCACAAGGATTACTGGCAAAACACATCTCTGAAAAATCTTTCAGCGGACAGTGTTTCTTCTGCAATAGCGGCGCTGAGGCGAATGAAGCGGCAATCAAGCTCGCACGCATACACAACTCAAGTTCAGGCAAATATAAGATCATTACCTTTTCCAATTCGTTCCATGGCAGGACGATTGCCACGGTCACGGCAACCGCGCAGCCAAAATATCATAGGGGATTTGCGCCGCTGGTCGAAGGGTTTTCCTACGTCCCGTTTAATGACCTGGAAGCTCTAAAAAGAGAAGTTGATGATGCGACCTGCGCCATAATGCTGGAAACTATTCAGGGTGAAGGCGGGATTAACATTGCCACGAAAGAATTCATGCAAGGCATTAGAAAACTCTGTGACGAGAAAGGATTGCTGCTCATTCTCGATGAGGTGCAATGCGGTATGGGAAGGAGCGGAAAATATTTCGCTTATCAACATTATGGCATAGAGCCAGACATTATGACATTGGCAAAGGCGCTCGGCGGCGGGGTGGCTATCGGGGCCATGACGGCCAAAAAAGAAATTGCCAAGAGCCTCGTTCCCGGCAGTCATGCCTCCACTTTTGGCGGAAATCCACTGGCGTGCGCAGCGGGAGTAGCGGTATTCGAAACGATTGAAAACAAAAACCTGCTTGAAAATGTTAAAAAATTGGGCAGTTATGCCGTAGAACAATTGAAAATACTGCAAAAGACGTATAAGATAATAAAAGATGTCCGCGGCGTGGGACTCATGATCGGAATCGAACTCAATGGAAATGGAGCGGAAATCATCAAGAGTTGTATCCAGGCGGGATTATTCCTCAATTGTACTCATGACACTGTCATTCGATTTATGCCCCCGCTCAATGTTACAAAAGAACACATTGATGAGGGCTTGAACATTTTAAAAACGGTTCTTTCTAAAACTTAATTCATGAGAGATTGCCTATGAAATGTAAGGATTTAATTTCAATTGCAGACCTTTCACAATCTGACATTGAGGAAATATTTAATGTCACAAAGGAACTGAAGGAATGGCATAACAAAGGCTATGATGAAAAATGTCTGAGCGGCAAAATACTGGGAATGATCTTTGAAAAGAGTTCCATGCGTACACGGGTCTCCTTCGAAGTGTCAATGGTACAACTGGGCGGTCACGCCATTTATCTGACACAAAATGATATAAACCTTGGCAAGAGGGAGGCCGTAAAAGACGGCGCAAGAGTGCTGTCCCGTTATGTAAACGGCATTGCTATCCGCACCTTCGGTCAGGACACGATTCAGGAACTGGCCAGATACGCCACCGTACCCGTTATTAATGCCCTGTCGGATTATCTCCACCCGTGCCAGGCGCTCACTGACCTGTACACTATCAAAGAAAAATTCGGCTCCTATACAAACATAAAAATAGCTTTTATCGGAGACGGGAATAACGTCGCCCGGTCTCTGGCTCAAATCTGCGCTAAACTGGGTATTCACTTCCATGTTGCCTCACCAAAGGGATATGAACTCGCTCCTGATTTTGTTTCCAAAACCAAACAGATGGCAGATGGAAACGATCTGATTCATCTCTATCAGGACCCAAAAGAAGCCGCTGAAAAGGCGAACGTGCTTTATACGGACACCTGGGTTAGCATGGGACAGGAGGCAGAGGAAGAGACGCGCAGACAGGCATTCAAAGATTTTCAAATCAACAGCGACCTTTTGAAACCGGCGAAGGATGATGTCAAGGTAATGCACTGTCTCCCGGCCCATCGTGGAGAGGAAATTACGGACGAGGTTATCGACGGCCCGCATTCTATCGTATACGACCAGGCAGAAAACAGACTTCATGTGGAAAAAGCCCTTTTAAAACTTTTATTAAGAAAATAAAAAACTATTGAATAGCTATGAGAGTTGATAATCGTGAACGTGACGAGTTGCGTCCGTTAATCATCAAAAGGCGCTTTACCAAGTACGCCCCGGGCTCCGTGCTCGTAGAGACAGGCAATACCAGGGTTATTTGCACGGCCTCGATAGAAGAAACCGTGCCCCCTCACATAAAAAACACCGGCGAAGGCTGGCTTACGGCGGAATATTCGTTACTGCCTGGCTCCACACCCATAAGGGCTCCGCGGGAAGCTGTCAAGGGGAAACTAACGGGGAGAACACATGAAATCCAAAGGTTCATCGGCCGTTCTTTACGTTCAATCATCAATCTTGCCCTGTTAAAGGAACGGACAATCTGGATTGACTGTGATGTTATCCAGGCAGACGGCGGCACGCGCACCGCAGCTATTACGGGAAGTTACATAGCATTGGTGGACGCCGTCCAATGGCTCATGAGCAAAAACCTTGTTAAAGAAAACCCCGTTCTGAACAGTATTGCAGCCGTGAGTGTCGGAATTGTGAACGATGATGTCCTGTTAGACCTCTGCTACGCAGAAGACGCCGCCGCACAGGTGGACATGAATATTGTGATGACAGGAAATGACAAGTTTATCGAAATCCAGGGTACCGGTGAAGAATATACCTTTGATGACGAACAACTGGCAGAGATGTTAAATATGGCAAAAAAGGGAATCCGTGAGATTACCAAAATCCAAAGGAAGTCACTGGAAATTAACGATTAAATCTTTATTCTGGGAAACAATATGTCTTCAATAGTAAATGAGATTCACGCAAAAACCATCGTCATTGCTACGCAAAATGAAAATAAGAAAAAGGAGATCGCAGAGATTCTTAAAAAAATCCCTGGCATATTGCTTCGAGGCGTCGAAGATTTTCCTTTTCTGCCTGAAGTGGAAGAAGACGGAAATAGCTTCCGGGAAAATGCTATAAAAAAGGCAACCACCCTGGCCATAGCTTGTAATACCTGGGCAATGGCAGACGATTCGGGACTTGAAATCGACGCCCTGAACGGACGCCCTGGCATCTATTCAAGCAGATATGCTGGCCCAAATGCAACTGACGAAAAGAATATTGAAAAGGTGTTATCCGAACTGAGGGGTATGCCAAAAGAAAACTGTACGGCCAGATTTCTTTGTTCCATTGCCCTTGCCAGCCCACATCAATTATTATTTGTAGTAGAAGGACGCTGCGAAGGCTTCATTACCGAAGAACCCAGGGGAAAAGGTGGGTTTGGATATGACCCGATCTTCTACGTGCCCGATTACAATCAAACCTTTGCCGAATTAAACCCTCTGATCAAAAATAGTATCAGCCATCGGGGCATCGCCCTGAAACAGTTTAAGGAACAAATAATCCCACGGATTCAGAGATTCTGAAATTATTTCTTTATTGAGTCTTTCTCCCTCGCTTCAACCCAATACTGATCAACCATCGACTGTATCCTCCCTAAAATTTCTTCCTGCCGCACCGGTTTGAAGAGATGCGCAAAACGTCCCTGTTCTTTCAGGTACTCTTCAACTGGCTTGAATTTTCCCGGAACAACCGTATGCACTACATCACCATAAACAGCCTCTTTCAAAGCCCAGATGCCCGTATCAACCGCTAATTTCGCAAACGTGACGGAATGGGATGGGTCAGTTGCCCATCCGGGCGGACACGGTGAAAGGTTTATAAAGAGTTTGGGACCTTTGTATTGTTCTGCCTTTTTAAACTTGTTGATCAAGTCAACCGGATGGGCAGGCGAAATGGTGGCAAGATACGGCGGTTTGTGGCTCCTCCATATTTCAAAGAGGTTCTTTTTGGAGAGCATCGTCCCTGTCGGGCTTGTCTTTCCTGCCGGCGTTGTTCCCGTCTTTGACGCAAATGGCGTCGCCCCCGACCACTGGAAGCCCGTATTCCCGTATGCTTCGTTATCGTAACAGATGTAATAAAAATCGAGGTTACGGTATATAGCCCCGGATGTGGATGCAAGACCTATGTCGTAAGCGGCGCCGTCACCCGTCAGCACAACCACCTTCAAATCCTCTGCGGAATCAAGCCTCCCTTTTTTAATTAATATATCCAGGGCATCCCTTATCCCCTGCGCGCCTGCCGGTGCACATGCAATTGCCGTGTAAAGCCACGAATTTTGGAAAGGCGTAAACGGATAAACAGAAAGCAGGGTAAAACAACCTGCGGCATTCACGATAACGACCTTTTTCCCTAAAGCCTTCAGACAGTGCCTCAATGCCAGAAGCCCCCCGCATCCCGCACACGCAGGAGTTCCCGGAAAAATATCCTCTTCCGTAGGAATGTCTTTTATAGATTTTATGGGCATTATATCCATGTTAAAACTATTTGATTAATCCCTAAACTATATCCAGGAATACCGCAATTGAAAAACGCGGCAGAAGTTGAGAAGATGAGAAATTGAGAAAATCAAAAATTTCACAACCTCCCAACCTCTCCTCTTCTATCTAACTTTGCGCCCTCTGCGCTCCCCATTTCCATGAGGACAGGCCTTTGCGGTGATCCATTACAGTTTTCCCGCCATCTTCTTCAACCTATCCATCTCCTTCCATTCCGCCTCTGTATAAAGCAGGCAAGGAGTTGGAGCCTCTCCGGTACTAGCGGCCTTAATCATACTATCAATGATGAACTCGAATTCCTGAGGACTTATATTTTTCCCTCCGAGTCCGCCAACAAAGGAAAGCAAAAGAGGCTTATCCTTCTGATTACATATGCCGCTGGCAATCTCTGAATAGATAATCCCCCCCTTTCCTACGCTGATATTCTGGTCTACGACAGCCACAGCCTTTGCCCCTTTAATCGCCTTAACAATATCCGACTCCGGAAATGGTCGTAAGAGTCTCAACTTCAAAAGCCCAGTCTTAATGCCATTCTCTCGTGCGCTCTTTACCGCTGCCTTTCCGAGTGTTGAAAATGAGTTCGACATAATCAGAATATATTCTGCATCATCGGTCATATATCCTTCGATAGTATTATAGGGTCGACCAAAATTCTTGGCAAATTCCTTCGAAACCTCTGTATAAACCTCCAGCGCCTTCCGGCTGGCCAGGTGCATCTGGTATTTGAAATACGAATATGCAGGTCCGCCAATAACTGCCACACCCTGCGCCATCGGCTGACTTGCCTTGAAAAAGGCATGTTTGGGTTGATACGCTGGCAAAAACCTTTTGGCCTTTTCCAAATCCGGTATTTCTACAGGTTCTCGTGTGAAGGAGAGATGAAACCCGTCCATATTCACAAACACGGGGAGAAGCACCCGCTCATCCTCTGCCAGTTTATATGCGATCAGAATCGAATCAAGCACCTCCTGGCAGGTCTCGCAGTGAATCTGCAAAAACCCGGAATCCCGTGCGGCAAGGATGTCATTATGGTCTGGTTCCAGTGTAATCGGGGACGATAACCCCCTCGATACATTTACCATCACAAGCGGTACGCGCCATCCAGCCACGGAATAGAGCATCTCGAAGCCGTAGAGAAGCCCCTGACTCGACGTTGCCGTAAAGACCCTCACCCCGGTAGCCGAGGCAGCCCCTGCCGCAGTAATCATAGAGTGCTCAGAGTCCACCGTAACGAACCTTGCATCCAGAACCCCGTCGGAAATCCATTTTGCCAGCGTCTCAATAATCTCCGTTTGCGGCGTTATCGGGTAAGCCGGAATATAATCAACCCCTGCCAGCCTCACCCCCCAAGCAGCCGCCGCATTCCCCGTAAGCATTTCCCTTGTCATTCCAGCTATATTTCCCTCAAATTCAGATTATTGTAATCCTAAACATTGACCGGTAACCGTAGGGGCAGGTTTGAAACCTGCCCCTACAAGACCACACAGAACCCCGTAAATCGTGTATTTATTTATTGCCAAACATTATTTCTTCAAAACGAATATATTCATCATGTAGGGGCTGAAGATTTTCAGCCCCTACGTTCTTTCCAGCAACTACAATGCGATCAGGATTTTCCCTATCAAATTGCCATCTTAGAGGATTATACATAATGTATTCGCGTATGCGGTTTAATTCATTTTCGTTTCGAACAATGTGTTCATGGTAATTGCGTTGAAATGCAAAATATTTGAATTTTTGCTGATCACAATATTTCGTTATTCCAATTTTAAATCCACGCATAATTGAACCCAGTGATTTAGGAATGATCTCTTGATATTGATTGATTTTTGATTGGTGTAGGGGCTGAAAATCTTCAGCCCCTATATTTTCACCCCCTGCAATGTTATCATCACCATCGATTATTTTAATGATCCCGTGGATATGATTTGGCATGATGACATATTTGTCTAATTGAACGCAAGGGTAATGAATTGGAATTTCATTCCAGCATTTCTCTGCAATTTTACCGATTTCAGACAAAACCACTTCCCCATCAATAATTTTCCCCAACGAATTTTCCTTATTCTTTACACATATCGTTACAAAATACGCCCCTGGCCGTGAATAATCGTATTCTTTTAATCTTATTAAATGGCGGTTATGTTTTTCAGGATCGTACATTATCCCCATTCCTCAATAGCTAAAAATACTTTTCTTTTAGCGCCCTACAAGTTCCATCTAATCCTGGAAAGAGAGAACTGGCTGTAATACCCATGTAATCCAGATCTCGCATAACAGTTGTTCTTTCTCGAACTGGCAAATCATAAATTCTTAAATATTTCAACTTGTCATTCCCCTCACAAAACATGATATAGCTTTCTATATCATCAATATTTGAAAACATTGTCACAGACTGTTGCGGCAACATTCTGTTGTTTCCTATTGAAAGCGGTTCTAAATAAGTAAAGGTTGGTAACGGAGCAGTTAAGCTCGATGAATATTTCTTTTTTTTCACCCAACTGTCTACATCAAAAATTAATATTCGAACAAATTCATCATTATTACACTCTTCTTTTTTAAGATCGGCATAGGCAAAATATGCAGCTACGTAAGGAGAATGGGTCCAATCTAATAACGGGGTAGGATAACCATGATGTTGGGCAAGAGCTAGCAATGCCCCAAGCTCACCCTTTTTACTTAAATCAAACCTGCAATTTGGAAATGCGCTTAAATAGCGATAGAGTATTGGTATATCTTCTTTTGTGTACCGATTAAGGTCGGCTCTGCCAGTTCTATGAAATAATGTGCGTAGTCTCCATTGTTTCGTCTGTCCTCTAAAGATATGTTTTTGGTATTGGCTATCTTTTAATACATTATTTTTAAACTCCTCCCAAGAGGAAATTTTGGTGGAAGGATAACAAGAAGGTCTCTTTGAACTGTAATATTTTAATTTAAATTCTCCTTCGTAACATTTATTTATAGTCCATCTCCCGCTAATTCCCTCACCACCAAGACAACCACTAACTTCACCAGTTTTTGGTATTTGATCATCTGATATTTTAGTGAACTCTTTCCACTTACCTACACGGCGTTTCTCTATGTTAATTGGTAAAAAATCAAATATTTCTCCAACAAATTTTCCTGTACTAATATCTAATTTGTTTTTATTGATTTTAGCTTGTGCAACAACAGAGACCTTCTCCAGCAATTTGTCATTTACTAATGTTAGTCTTCCCTCATAAGATTCATTTCCTAAGTCTAAATTAAGCATTGCAAAGCCACTTATAGTACCAGAACTATCTCCTATCCATTGCCCATTCATGTTGTTATTTTTTTACCTCTTGTAACATCTCAATATCCTTTCCCTATCCTCATTCTCTTTATCGCCTTTGTAATAAATCTCTATAAGCTCAATCTTATCTGCCTCTGCAAAATAGGCATAAATTACCCGAATGCCTGACTGAGCACCTTTCCCTTTGAGGGAACGGCAGGCAAATTTCTTTGCCTTGTAAATTTTAGGGCTTTCTATAGGCAAACCTGTGATTTGGAAAATACCCTTGTTATCTATTTCCAATTTATGGTAAAGATTAAGTTGTTTTTCAATGAAGGTATTCAGGTCATCTTCAAGCGTTTTAAATCTCCTGATAAGCTTCTTTAAGTCATTTTCAAATTCAGGAAGACGGCAAACCTCATTAAATATCTTCACCATATCCCCTCAACGAATAGGGAGGCGTCCTGTAAAATACGGATTCATATTCAATAACTGCCCCATCTTCCGTCGTTAACCAGGGGACGTCATTGTGCGAATATTCACTGATTTGAGTTGCATTCATATCTGAGAGCTTGTTCAAGACGTCATCAATTACTTCGATCTCATTGGCTTTTAAATTTGAAAGGTCTGGTTTTCTTAAAGGCAGGTACTTGGTTTGTGGGTAGGCAAAGAAATTGCTCTTCACTTTTTCAATTTCCTTATCTTTACTCATTTTATCAACGATCTTCTTGAATTCTACAGGTGTCGGCCCATACTTGTTTTTCATATAGGTCGCACCAATTAATTGTTCCTCATATTTTTCATAAAAATCAAAATCAATGAAGTAAAGCAGTTTGTATATCACCGTTTCCCCGATATTGGATTTTGAGCCAACTTTGTTCAGGATGTAAAGCAAAACTTCCTTGAATTTGCCCAAATTTTTCTGGGGAACGCTTATTCTCATTTGAGGCCTTACTACTTCTCTCTTTTCCGCCTCTTCCAGGATAATCTCTGGTTCTTTTTCTAAGTTTAACAAACTATCCAGGGGAATACGGAGTATTTCCGATAGTTTTTTCAATTCCTCAGCAGAAATCTTTCTCTCGCCACCCTCTATTTGAGAAATCGCAGGGCGTGAAACATTCAACAATTCCGCCACTCTCTGCTGGCTTATCCCTGTTTGTTCTCGTAATTTCTTTACTCTTTTTCCAAATGCAATAGAGAAATCATACATACCGCACCTCCTTAAATCTTTCTCCTATACAATACCATATGTATGATTATCTGTCAATACATTGTATGAATATCTTGCATTCGCCACGCATGGCCTCCCGAACCATTGTAATCGCTTTTACGGGACATTCCCCAACACGACCAAGCATCCCTTACAGTTGTCGTAATCCGTGCAGGGTAACCCATCTTCATTTACAGCAATACAGCAACGGATGGGAGGGGTTAGGAGAGGGTGCTCAACTTTTCCATCACCCCCACCTACCCTCCCCCATCGTTCGACTGAGCTCACGGCTAAGTCAAGGGGGAGGAACTAATTGTTTGAAATTCCTCAACAGTTAACTAGAACCGCCTCCCGCCTCGACGTCCTTCCGGGCGAGGGCGGGCTTCATTGACATTGAGCGCTTTTCCCTTTAACAACGTGCCGTTTAGCCCGTTGATTGCAGCCTGCGCCTCTGCCTTGGCTTGAATCTCCACGAATCCGAATCCCTTTGATTCGCGGCTGAACATGTCTTTTATGATGGTAACGGATTTCACCTGCCCGAAGGCCTCAAAAGCCTTTTTCAAATCCTCTTCGGTTGTGTCCTGCGACAAATTGCCTACAAATATATTCATGCTATCCTCCTTAATGGATTTTCGTCTAACTCGTTCATATCCAAACCCGGTTTGGATATACCCTTCTCCTGGGGAACTATCCCCTTACCTCCCTTCGTTGATTTGTGTTTAAGTTGTCCAACTAATTTATAGTATTACCTTTTTATTTTTAGTAGGGGCAGGTTTGAAACCTGCCCCTACAATATTCATGGTTACCATGCATGCACCTCCCGCACCCTCTCAATCGCCTTTACGGGACACTCCTCAAAACAGATCATACATCCTTTACAATTATCGTAGTCCGTATAGGGGAAGCCATCTTCATTCACAGCGATGCAGCCATCGGGACACCTGGCAACGCAGGTCATACATTTGGTGCAGATATCGTAATTCCAGACAGGCTTAAATACCCGCCAGTTACCGGTCTTTCGCAAAGGAGTGTTCCCTGTCGTATTGATGGCAGGACTGGAAATCACCGCAGTTTCAAACGGCACATCAACAACAGGACTTCCTTTGTGAACGACTTCGGTTGTCTTTATTTCTATTGGTTGGACGGCATGAAAACAATGGAGCGATGCCTCTATATTCTTTAATACAAGCCCCCTGTCCGTTATGATTTCAGATGCCTCCTTCTCAACGGCTTTTCTCAAAGCATCCTCACCAAGACCTGCGATCCTCGATGCAACGCCGCCTGCTAAAGTGCTCAAGACAGGCAATCCCAGCATTTCCAAACCAATCTTTGTTATATCCAGGGCAATGACCTGCGCCGTCACCTTGTACTTTGATTTTGCCTCGGCCGGACTATGCATGGTATTGACAAAGACGATGCCGCCCACTTTTAGCCCTGACAATGGGTGCGCAAGAGGGTCTTCCAATAGGGTTTCATCCAGTACGATCACAATGTCCGGCTCCGCTATTATCCCCCGTTCAAGAATAGGCTCTTTGGAAATGCGTGTGAATGCGGCTATCGGCGCGCCCCTTCGTTCGGCGCCGTAGAGGGGAAAGTCCTGGGCATCGTACCCCTCATAAAAGGCGGCAGTCCCGAACACCCGGCTTGCAACCTTTGCACCCTGACCTCCCCTGCCGTGGAATCTTAACCTGAGCATGGACACCCTTTGCTCCTGAATTTCTCCAAAAGTAGAAAAACTTTAATTAACACCATTGCTGTAACAGGTGCTATTATACTACACACGATAGTAAACAGGCAAGAATCTGTTTCTAACAGTTGCATATAATTTGACTTAGCACAAGACTTTTGTTAGAATTTTTTGTTTATATAAACAGACGGCAGAATAAGGACACATAAAATTGGGTAACTACGTTATTGGTATTGACCTCGGTGGTACGAACCTGAAGGCGGGTCTTGTCGACAGGGATGGAAAGATACACCAACGGCTTTCCATAAAAACAGAAAACAACGCCGACCCGCAAACAATATCCAATCAAATATTTTATTTAATTGATGAAATTATCAATGTAGGGGCAGGTTTAAAACCCGCCCCTACCAGTATAATAGGAGTCGGGCTGGGATCTCCGGGTCTTGTCGATAAAAAAGGCGAAACGATTCTATTTTCTCCCAATCTGCCGCTATGGCGAAACATCCCTATCAAGCGCATGGTATCAGAAAGGTTTTCCATACCCTGTGTCTTGGAAAACGATGCCAATGCCGCTGCATGGGGCGAGAAATGGGTGGGAGCAGGAAAGGAAGCAGATTCCCTGGTAATGCTCACCCTCGGCACGGGGATTGGCGGAGGTATCGTTATCAATAAAAAACTCTGGCGCGGCGTCAATAACGTGGCGGCGGAGATTGGTCACATGGTAATCCAGATGGATGGACCGAAATGCAGTTGCGGCAATTACGGATGTATCGAGGCATACGCCTCGGCTACGGCCATGGTACGGCGTTTTAAAGAGTTATTAAAGAGCGGCGCGCCGTCATCGCTAAAAGATGCCGGAGACGTGACGGCAAAGATGATCAACGACGCAGCCTTCCAGGGTGACAGGGCGTCATTGGACATTATCAAAGAGACCGGGCATTATCTCGGTGTCGCCCTCGTAAATATTATGCATGTATTAAACCCGGAAGTAATCGTATTGACAGGTGGAATGATAGGCTCTGGAGATTTATTGATGGACCCTATCAAACAGGTAATCAAGGAAAAGGCCTTTGAGGCATCAGCCAAAGAAACGAAAATAGTATTTTCACAGCTTGGAAATGATGCGGGGATTATAGGAGCAGCGGGATGTCTACTGAACGAATTAGAAATTTCTGTATAATTGCACATATTGACCACGGAAAATCCACCCTGGCGGATCGTCTGCTGGAAAAGACGCATACGATTACGTCCCGGGAATTCCGCAACCAGATGCTCGATGATATGGACCTGGAACGCGAACGTGGAATCACCATCAAGGCCAGCGCCGTAGCATTGAAGCTCGTGCGGGATGGCAAGGAATATAATCTGAACCTGATTGATACGCCAGGTCACGTGGACTTCAGTTACGAGGTCTCCAGGAGTCTGGGCGCTTGCGAAGGAGCGCTCTTGCTGGTGGATGCCTCACAGGGCGTTGAGGCACAGACGGTCGCCAATGCCTATCTTGCCATGGAGCATAATCTGGCAATTATCCCCGTCATCAGCAAGATAGACCTGCCAAACTCCCGTCCCGATGACGTGCTTAACGAAATGGAAAAGACACTTGGCATAAATCCTGAAGATGCACTCATGGTCAGCGCAAAGACAGGAAAAGGCATTGACGAAATTTTTGACGCCGTAATCAAGCATATTCCACCGCCCAAAGGCAACCCTAATGCACTGTTACGATCCCTGATCTTCGATTCGGTATATGATGAATATCGCGGCGTCGTTGTTTACCTGCGTATCTTTGACGGTTCCATCAAGGTGGGCGATGAGATATACATGATGAAGACAAACAGTTCTTTCAAGGTGGAAGAAGTAGGCGTCTTTAAGCCCAAGATGGTAGTAAAAGACAGCCTTTCTGCCGGAGAAGTAGGTTACTGTATCGCCAATATCAAATCTCTTCATGATGTTAAAGTGGGAGACACGGTAACTCATAACAGGGACAGGACGGCTGAGGCGCTGCCTGGCTACCGCCCGCCCATGCCCATGGTGTACTGCGGCATTTATCCGGCAAATAATTCCGACTTTCACCTGCTTCGTGAGGCATTGGAACGGTTGAGCCTGAACGATTCATCATTTACCTTTGAGCCGGAGACATCGCAGGCGCTCGGGTTTGGATTCCGGTGCGGATTCCTTGGACTCCTGCATATGGAGATCGTCCAGGAACGTCTGGAACGTGAGAGCAACATCAACATTGTGCAGACGGCCCCCAACGTAACCTATGAAATATTGAAAACAAACAAAGAAATAATCAAGGTTGATAATCCGGAAAAGGTGCCGCCGGTAAACGAAATCGTGGAATTTCGTGAACCGATGGTACGCGCCAGCTTTATCCTTCCAACTGAGTATCTGGGCACAATAATGCAGCTTGCCGAAGGGCGCCGGGGAAGATACAAGAGCACTGAATACCTCAGTGAAAAGCGGGCGATCCTTATTTATGAACTGCCGCTGGCCGAGATTATCTTTGATTTCTTTGACAAGATGAAATCTGCCACGAGGGGTTATGGCACACTGGATTACGATTTTATTGGATATGAGACTGCTGACCTTGTAAAATTAGATATCCTTGTAGCAAGTAAACGCGTAGACGCCCTTTCGACCATTGTACACAGGAAAGACGCCGATATTAAAGGCAGGAAACTGGTGAAAAAGCTTAAGAACGAAATCTCACGCCACCTGTTTGAGGTTGTATTGCAGGCGGCAGTCGGAAGCAGGATAATTGCAAGGGAATCGATCCGTCCCATCGCAAAAAATGTGACCGCCAAATGTTACGGCGGCGATATTACCAGAAAACGAAAACTTTTGGAAAAACAGAAAGAAGGTAAAAAAAGGATGAAATCCATAGGAAGCGTGGAAATCCCGCAAAAGGCATTCTTGTCTGTACTATCCGTTGATGAATGAGGTGCAGAGTGGCCGATATCAAAGAAAAACTGCCGACTCCCAAGCTAAATGATAAACCAAAAAAACGCAAGGGCAAGCTCAGAGAAAATATTGAATCGATAGCATTCGCCATAGCGCTGGCATTCGCCATCCGTTATTTCGTAGTGGAGGCGTTTAAAATCCCTACCGGTTCGATGGCGCCTACCTTACTGGGTGAACATAAAAACGTGAAATGCCCCAATTGCGGCTGGTTTTTTTACGCCGACCGTCAAAGCGAAAGCGCCACCTGCCCCAACTGCCAGTTCGAGATGAGCGCCTCTCTCTATTGCAGCAACTGCAATAACAGGATACGATACAACTGGCCTGCATGGCTGTGGAGAAAGGGAACGTGTCCAAAGTGTCAAATCACAATCCCCTGGACAGACCTGTCGAATCGGGTAATCCACGGAGGAAACAGGATATTGGTCAACAAATTCTGGTTGAAATTTAAAAACCCGCAGCGATGGGATGTTACCGTGTTCGTTTATCCATTGTATGATCTTACGTGCAAAAACTGCTCTGCACAACTGCCTGATACTGAATGGCATGACGGATTACGCTGCCCGCGGTGCAACTCGACAAGATTTTCAAAGAAAAAGAAGAATTACATCAAACGACTTGTCGGCCTGCCCAGTGAAAAGCTGCAGATCGTCAATGGCGATATTTATATCAACGACAAGATACAAAGAAAACCCGACTCTGTACAGGAAACGCTGTGGCTGCCCGCCTACAATAGCCATTATTTGACAAAAGAAGAGACTGCTCCAGCATGGGTAACCGACAGCGATGCGTGGACGATTCACAAAGATTCACTCACCTTGAATAATACGTCACAAGGCAGTTCGGATCCGTCTCTGGTGGCATTCGGACGTAGGATTTCAGACCAAAACGGTTACAATAACAGATCCGGCAGCAATGAAATGGGAGATATAAAGATCAGCTTCGACGTAACCCCATTAAAAGGCTCTCAAAACCTGGAAATTGTTCTGGAAAAGAATAATGATATATTTACTGCCATCATTCCCACAAACGATACGAACGCAAAAGGTTGTCTCAAGAAGGCCGAAAATATTGTTATGGAAGAAGACATTCACATACAAACGGAACAAAAACACAACATAACATTTTCGAATGTGGATGGTATCGTATCACTTTCGATAGATAATAAAAAAGTCTTTGTATTCGACAACGATGACGGAAAACTGCCGGACGTGCGTCCGTTCGATACGAGCGGGATTCGTTTTGGCGGCGCTCATGTAAATGCAACCTTTGAAAACATCAGGATTTTTCATGACATTTACTACACAAATCTCTCCGCCGGCACATGGGGCACAACCCAAGCAATACAATTAGGCGAGAAAGATTACTTCATGCTGGGCGACAACAGCAGAAACAGCAATGACAGCCGCGTTTGGAAATTCGTTCCGGAAAAGAACATCGTCGGCAAGGCATTTTTCGTATTCTGGCCGTTGAATAATATTAAGTTTATAAAGTAATTAAAGTAAGCAGGGCAAGGGTAACGAAGCCCGTATCGTAATTGTACTCGTGTACTCGTTCCCACGCTCTGCGTGGGAATGCCACAAGTGACGCTCTGCGTCAAGACTATGAGAAGTCGATATAAATATTTAAAAGATGATAATTCTATCTTAGAAATAGATTTTATCACGTTGTAAACGGGACGCAAAGCGTCAAGGACTGTGTTCCCACGCAGAACGTGGGAACAAGATGGAAGCTTTTTCCCCGTGTCTCCGTACCTCTGCGGTTATTGAGGATTTTGATTATGAATTTATTAAGAGCGGAAGGGTTAACAAAATCATACGGCAAACGCACCGTCGTAAAACAGGTCAGTTTTGAGGTCAATGACGGGGAGATCGTGGGATTACTTGGTCAAAACGGAGCAGGAAAGAGCACCTCCTTCAATATGATTATCGGCGCTATCAGGCCTGACAGCGGACGGGTAATCTTCCAGAATGAGGACATTACCGACCTCCCCATCTATCAGCGCGCAAGGAAAGGGATGGGCTACCTGTGCCAGGAACCGTCGGTCTTTCAGCGTCTGACAGTCGAAGAGAACATCCTCGCCATCCTGGAGACGCACCGATACAATTCCGACGATAAATACAAACGACTGATTGAACTGCTTACCGAATTCAACTTAAAATCACTGGCAAAAAACAAGGCATTCACCCTTTCGGGCGGCGAAAGGAGGCGTCTCGAAATCGCGCGGGCGCTCGCCAGTTCACCCACCATGATCCTCCTGGACGAGCCGTTTACCGGCGTAGACCCTATTGCCGTCAACGAAGTACAGGACATCGTCTTAAAGCTCAAAAACAAAGGGATCGGACTGCTTATCACCGACCACAACGTACGAGAAGCTCTCAGTATTACAAATCGTTCATACATTATAAACGAAGGCTCGGTCGTTGCCAGCGGCACCACTCAGGAAATTCTAAGCAACCCCATTGCCCGCCAGTCCTATCTAGGGGATAATTTCCCTACCAGCGAACACCGCTTAACAGACTTCACTGCCCCTGGCAAAAAGTCACCGGACGCCGATCGAAGACCCATCGTTCGCAAAGACACCAAGCGATAGGACTGGAAATGTAGAGACGCATTGCATGCGTCTCTATTTTGTCAACCTTTTTTAGACACACAGCAATGCTCTGTGCAGACTTGTAGCCTGAACCGAAACATAAATCGAAAACCACGCACGGCTGGTTCAATCTTGCAGATTGAACCGAAAGGTTTGAATGGAATCAGGGGCTTTGAATAATGCACGAGCAGTCAACATGCCAAATATTTTGGTTCAACCGAGGACGATTGAACCAGCAAGGGGGGCTGTCCAAAAAGTCCGTAAACCATACAAAAGGAACTACTATAATGCTTGACCGATTGTGGTTGTCGACTCTTCAAAAAAGTCCTCGAGGATATTGAGTAATTCTTTTTTGTTCACGTTTCTATGTTTGTTGGTAAGGAGGGAACATACCTGCTTTTTACTTTCCCTTAAAAAAATCCTGTTATCATAAATCAACCGGGCTACGTCCTGAATTTCCAGGTATAACTCAAGGAGATCGCCGCCTGGACTGTTTATAGAACAACGTTCATCCCACCCCAGCCATTCCCATTCGCACACCAGATTCAGCTTCTTTCTGATAAACGTATTGAATATCGCCTGAAACCAGATACGGTGGTACTTCCCGTCAAAGACTATATATGCAGGTTCGCCCCAGTGGCCTTCGCACGATGACCACGTTGATATTCCGACAGAAGAAACAGCCTTCACCAGGCGTGCAATAAAGGGTTCCAGATCATACACCCGTATCTTTGGAATATCCTCACATTTCTTAAATTGATCAAACTTGCCATACTCGTCACGTTCCCAATTCAAACGAAAAAGGTCTACGGGGATTTCATGCGTGAACAGTTCAGTCAGGTATTGACTGTTGTCTATATCAAAGAATTGTGTGTTGATATTTTCAAAATATGGATGACGGTTCTGTGTAGCTCCTTCATTATTGTGCAAAACAAGGGCATCCTGATGCGGTTTATTACACATCTTCTTATAATTAATGTTTTGCAGCATTTCCAGAAATTCTCCATCCTCACTATGTGAATCTTCACTTAACCGTACCTTCCCGGAACTGCTGTCCAAATCCAGCAAAAATCCCCGCGCTGAAAATATCTCGTAAAACCGCTCAGAACGTTCTTTTCTGCCGTGTGTTATCTTTTCAATAAATTTTTCTATAAGGGACGTGTCCATTTAGTTGCAAGAAAAATATACCCGCGCTAATAGGTTGATATTTGTCATGTGAAATAATCCTATATCAACAATTGAGGAAATGCAACTTTTTAATCTCGTAGTCTTGAGAAAAAAGGTTGTATTTTCACAGTTCTTATACTATTATTTTGGAATTCACTAAACCATTTATTTTCAATAATAGTATTTCATTGACCATTTGCAATGGGGAGGATTTTGGAACTGTGGCTGCAAAATTAATCAAAGGAACTGAGATCGGAGAACAAATTTTACAGGAGCTCTCTGCTGAAGTATTAAAAATAAAAGAAAAACATCGTATCGTGCCAGGGCTTGTTACCATCCTGGTAGGCAGTAACCCCGCTTCAATATCCTATGTCACTCTGAAAATCAAAACTGCGCATAGGTTGGGTTTTAAAGAGGTTCAGGATAATCAGCCAGCCGATATTTCCGAGAAGGCGCTTCTTGCCCTTATTGATAAATACAACAGAGACGATTCGATTCACGGAATACTCGTTCAACTCCCTCTTCCGAAACATATTGATGAGAAAAAGGTCATCAACGCTATTGACCCTGATAAGGACGTTGATGGGTTCCATCCGGTAAACGTCGGACGTCTGATGATCGGCGGCGATGAGGTGAAGTTTCCGCCATGCACGCCTGCCGGTATTCAGGAGTTGATTGTTCGTTCAGGTATTGAAACATGTGGCGCAGAGGCGGTTGTCGTCGGGCGTTCAAACATTGTGGGGAAACCGATTGCCAATATGCTTTTGCAGAAAGGGAAGGGGGCTGATGCGACAGTAACGATAGTGCATACCCGCACAAAAAATTTAGCCGAACATTGTAAACGAGCGGATATCTTAATTGTAGCAGCAGGTGTTCCGGATTTGGTAAAGCCGGAATGGATCAAGCCGGGCGCATGTGTAATTGACGTTGGCGTCAACAGGGTGGGTGAAAAACCCAGCAAAGACGACCCGAAAAAGATGGTGCCTGTTCTGAAAGGCGACGTTGATTTTGATAAGGCAAAAGAAATCGCCGGTTATATTACCCCGGTTCCCGGTGGCGTCGGTCCGATGACCATCACCATGCTTATGAAAAATACCTTGAAATCTCTTAAATTCAGATTGGGAATTCAATAAGAAAAGCAAAAGTAACAAGCTGCAACCCGATTCCCTGTAACAAAAGTTTACAACCCCCTAAATCCCCCTTTGTTAAGGGGGACTAAAGGGGTTGTGCTCATTCTGTTGCAGGAAATACTATGTAAAAATGATGGTTCTGCTTACCTTAATCCACCTTACAAATTCTTATAGTTTTATTATTCCTTGTCATCGTTCGTTTCAACAGGACCTAAATATTCAACATTAATTTTATCTTTTATTAAGTTGTTGTAGCCTAACCAATAATTGAATCTGTACATTTTTTCAGTAAATATTTCCTCGTTTTCCCGTACTTCCATGCTAACTATCTTCCTAGTTGTCTGAGTTGCTTTAGTCAAACCAAATGTTCGTAATTCCACAACAATATTGTAATCAATTTGAGAGTTCCCATAATGAGCATTAGGATGAGACGTATCCTTTGGAAAACCATTTTCCTTAAGAATCTGTACTATTTCATGTGTAAAATGATAATTATCATCATTCCATTCTTTACATTGGAGTGAACGTATATCTGCCCTTAGATTTTCTCTTATTACCGCTTTACTGACGTAAGGAAGAAATGCAATTCCAATTGTTCGATTAATGTAGCATCTATGTCTTTTTATCTTCTACTCCTCAGTTTCCCGTCTTTAAATACAGAAAATCTATTAAAAATCGTAAATTCCTATGTTCCACCCTAAGCACCTGTGCCAACTTTAAAAACCCGCTCTTCGCTTACCAGTTCAGCGGCATAAAGTAAAACAGCCTGAATATCTTCCGGTTCCAATTCCGGATAGTCTTCAAGCAACTCCTGAGTTGTAATTCCTACAGCTAATGCTTTTAAAATTTGTTCAACCGTAATCCTTAAACCTCTAATTGTTGGTTTACCAACCATTACATCCGGGTTAACGGTAATTCTATCTAACAACCGTTGTGTCTCCATTTCCGGCCTCCTTCTGCTCCTTATAGAGTATAGGAAAATTACATGTAATTCGCTTGTATCCTACATTACAAATACATTTCCCAATGTATACATTTTTAAAGTATCTTAATCTATAGATTATTGTTGAAACTACCTTCTTTAACAATACTTGTCAATAATTTTTCCGGAAAGATTCCCTTACTTGCTTAGATTCCGTACATTGACAAATTAGTATTCTTTGTTGTTTGCATTGTTTATCCAGTTATTTGCTTTTTGCCGGTTCAACGGGTAAAATGATACCAATCTCGAATTAGATTGATACAAATTATAAAATCTGTAGGGGCAATTCATGAATTGCCCTTACAGTGTATTATGAAACCATTTAGACAACCCAGGTACAACAATTATAAGCAAAGGAGATTCTCCAATGTTGCGAATGAAATTTGTCGGTATAATTACTATACTCTTTACAGTTATACCCTTAATTAGTAACCTTACGAAATCATACGGAACAGAAACCGGTGAGGCGCAGTTTCTGAAAAACGTCCGGCAACTAACCTATGAAGGGAAACGCGCGGGTGAAGGGTATTTTTCAGCAGACGGAAAGGCCATGGTATTTCAGAGTGAAAGGGAACCTGAAAACCCATTTTTCCAGATTTACCTCCTGGATTTAGAAACAGGAGACACCAACCGTGTTTCGCCTGGAACGGGCAAGACTACCTGCTCATTCTGCAGACCGGGCAGTAATGAAGTGCTCTTTGCCTCGACCCACCTCGACCCGGAGGCAAAGAAAAAACAACAGGCGGAATTTGAGTTCCGCACTACCGGAAAAGAACGCCGCTTTACCTGGGATTATGATGAGCATTATGATATCTTCTCGGCGCAAAGAGATGGGAGTAGACTAAAGCAATTAACAAACGCAATTGGTTACGATGCGGAGGGCGCCTATTCGCCTGACGGCAGCAAAATTGTTTTCTGCTCTTTGCGGGATGCCTATCCACTTGATAAACTTTCACCGGAAGAACGCAAGCAATTTGAAAAAGACCCCGCATATTTTGGTGAAATCTATATCATGAATGCCGATGGCTCTGACCAAAAAAGGTTAACCAATTGGCAGGGTTATGACGGCGGACCTTTCTTCAGCCATGATGGTGAAAGGATTATTTGGCGGCATTTTCTGGACAACGGCATGCTGGCCGACGTCTATACCATGCGGTTAGACGGTTCGGATATGCGCAGATTGACCGATTTTGCGTCGATGTCATGGGCGCCGTATTTCCACCCTTCCGGAGAATACGTAATCTTTCACTCGAACAAATTCGGGTTCGCAAATTGTGAATTGTTCGTCGTTGACGCCCGTGGCGAAAAGGAGCCTGTGCGAGTAACTTTTACCGATAAATTTGACGGGCTGCCGGTTTTTTCTCCTGATGGCAAGCATCTTTCCTGGACTTCTAACAGGACGTCAAATGGGAATTCTCAACTATTCCTGGCTGAATGGGATCACGATACCGCTTTAGCTGCAATCAAGGCATCACCTGCGCGGCAAGCGTCTCAACCCGTTAACGCTTCTGACATCCCCAAGGTTTTTGGACAGGATACTTCCAGCAAACCTTCTTCCAAACCTGTGACAGGAAGTACGGAAAATCGTTTTTCACCGGAAATCACTGCTGAAGATTTACGTACCGAAGTGAGCTATATTGCCTCAGATGAACTGGAAGGCAGGATGACCGGTTCCAGGGGCACACAAATGGCATCCGACTATATTTCTGCTTATTTCAAAGAAATCGGGTTGAAAGCGGCCGGTGACAAGGAAAGCTATTTTCAGGAGTTTCCATTTACTTCCGGGGTAAAAATCGCTTTTGGTCAAAATCACCTGCAAATCAGTAAAGAAGGCAGTGGAAAGGAAACAACCGAATTCGAGGCACAAAAGGATTTCATGCCCCTGGCATTTACCGCAAATGGAGAGGCAGAAGGTCAGGTGGTTTTCGCCGGATATGGACTGATAGTGCCTGGGAATAATGGTGTCAGCTACGATTCATATGCGGGCTTAAACGTTAAAGACAAGGTTGTGCTAGTACTCAACTATCTTCCTGAAGAGGTGGACATGAAGAGACGTCAGGAACTCAATCTCTATGCAGGATTACGCTATAAGGCGCTGCTAGCCCGTGAACATGGGGCAAAGGCCATATTGGTTGTCACCGGGCCGAAATCGACTAACGCAGGCGAATTGATACCTCTTTCGTTCGATAAGGCTGCGGCGGATTCGGGAATTATTGCGGCTTCCATCAGCATGAAGGCAGCAGAAGCCCTCTTTGCCGGTTCGGGCAATGACCTTGCAACAGTTCAATCCAAGCTTGACAAGGAAGACCGCGACGTTGCGGGAAACTTTGATCTGCCTGATGTCCATGTGAAGATTGCCACAGCGGTCGAGCGGGAGAAAAAGACTGACCGTAATGTAATTGGCCTTTTGCCGCCTCCTGAAAATACGGAAAACCCGGAATATGTCATGGTAGGCGCTCATTACGACCACATCGGCCGCGGAGAGATCGATTCTCTTGCCCGTAAAGGTGAGGAAGGCCATGTCCATAATGGCGCTGATGACAACGCATCCGGCGTGTCAACAGTCTTGGAATTAGCGGCATCCCTGGCTAAAGCGCGAAAGGAAAATCCTAAAAACTTCGGGCGCGGGATCATTTTCGCCCTCTGGTCTGGAGAAGAGATGGGGATTATCGGGTCATCATATTTTGCCAAGCATCCTACCGTTCCACTCAAAAATATCGCCGCATATATCAACTTTGATATGATCGGACGGCTCAGGGAAAATAAACTGATAATTCAGGGAACGGACTCATCCGAATACTGGACAAAACTGATTGAAAAGCGTAACGTAGCGGCCGGATTCAATCTTGTGCTTCAGCACGACCCCTACCTGCCAACGGACGTTACCGCACTATACCCGGAAGGCATTCCTGTACTGAATTTCTTCACCGGCGGCCACGAGGATTATAACCGGCCTACGGACGACCCTGAAACTCTCAATTATGACGGCATGGTGAAAATTGCCAGGTTTGTTCAATCCATGATTGCCGACCTTGCCAGGAGCCAGGAACGCCCTGTGTATGCGAAGGTAGAGAGGAAGGCAGTCCCCAGTGAACAGCACGGCTCACAACGGGCATATCTGGGCACCGTCCCGGATTTTTCGAGCGAGAATATTGTGGGTATAAAAATAGGCGGTGTTAAGGCTGAAGGGCCAGCGGATAAAGCCGGCTTTAAGGAAGGCGATATCATTATCGAATTCGGCGGCCTGAAAATTACCAACATTTACGACTACAAATATGCGCTGGATGCTGCAAAAATCGGAAAGCCTGTTGAAGTCGTGGTACTGAGGAATGGGAATCGCTATACATTGACCGTTGTGCCTGAGGCAAAGAAATGACATCTCTGTGACGGGTGGCGAGCAACGTGTGTCGTGTGTCGTGTGACGGGTGACAAGTAGTATTCCCGTCATTTGTTACACATCATCCGTCACTATTTTTAAACGGTAAACAAGGTTATTCGTGATGGTTCAGGGCTTGTAGCCTGAACCAAAACATTTCGGAGAAAGTTATTTATTCATATTCTACAAGTATCACAGTCATGTAGGATGGGTTAAACGAAGTGAACCCATCGCCAGCTACTGTTCATATTCTACAAGTATCACAGAAATGTTATCAATTCCTCCCTTGTCGTTTGCAGCATTGATCAGATTATCTACTGCCAGCGTAAGGTTATCTCTGTACTTTTGGACAATCGATTCGATTTCTTCATCCGGAAGCATATCGGTGAGGCCGTCTGAACACAGGAGTAGAATGTCTTTGGGGTGAAGTCTTATCTGCTTTATCTCCGGTACTGGTGTTGCCTGCCCACCTACAGCCTGAGTAAGCACACGCATCTTTTGCACGGGAAGCACCCCCTCCACCGCTATTCCTTCTTTAACAAAATACATTTCAGAGGTATGATCCTGTGTAATCTGTTTTATCCCATTTCTGATAAGATACGCCCTACTATCACCAACATGACATACGTAGACATTATTGCCAATAATTAACATCTGTATGAGCGTAGTTCCCATACCCGCAAGATTTATGTCTGTCGCCGCCCCTGCCCTCACCGTATGGTGTGACTTCAGAAGAGATTCGACAAGGAGATTTGAAACATCCCCAATATTTCTGGCTTTGTCAATATGTTCTTTGAGACAGGCGTAACATTCTTTTACCGCCAAATCACTTGCCACTTCTCCTGCCTGGTGACCTCCCATGCCATCGGCAAGGAGGAAAACACGCAGGGATTCATCAACCAGGATACTATCCTCGTTATGCGTCCTCTTTTTACCAAGATCGGTTTTATATGCCACTTTCATATTTGCTGGTTTCTTTTGTCGGGAACTCTGCCTCACTGCAGTTTACTTAATGATAATCAATATCCGTTCATTCTGATTTTCTTAAACGGCAGCTTTTCTTTTGGAACACCACGTTTATTCTCGGCAGGATATCCAAGGCTAATGATGGATTCCACTTTCATATTTTTTGGGATGCCTAAGAGTTTTTGGACATATTCTTCTGATGTTGTGTCTTTGGTATGCAGCCTGTTTCTTATCTGAACCCAACAGCTTCCAAGTCCAATTGATTGGGCAACCATTTGCACCAGGATGGATGCAATGGAACAATCCTCAACCCATACATCTGACCGCTTTTCATCGCCGCAAACGACAATCCCCAATGCGGCGTCTTCCAAAAACTCTGATCCGTGTTCTTTTGATTCTGACAATTTTTTTAATGACTCTTTGTCATCAACAAATATGAACTCCCAGGGATTTATGCTCCTCGAAGATGGCGACCTTACCAGCGCTTCTTTCAGAATCTCGATTTTTTCAGATTCAATTTTCCTGTCTTCGTAGACCCGTATACTCCTTCTCTCTCTGAGTAAATCAATCATAGCATAACCTTTCTATATAACGTGATTAGTAATATTTCACCGCAAGGACGTAAAGAGCGCTAAGAATATATTATAAATTAGGTTGCCTCTGGCAGTAACCTTGCCTTATTTTGTCATTCCCGTGTAAACGGGAATCCAAATGCATCAAAAAGGTACCTGGATTCCCACTTTCGTGGGAATGACATGCTAAGAACAAGATACTTTGAAAATTCCTGTACATCAAATTATATAACTTCACAGCTTTTCCTAAAATCCCAACTTCTTAACCTCACGTTATACCATCTTGGGAGTTATAGTAAACGACAAAAGAAAGTTGTCATTTCGAAGGAGCTGAGCGACTGAGAAATCTTAAGATTCCTCGCTTTGCTCGGAATGACAAGCATTTAATATCAACTTATTTACATCGTTTACTATTGTTAAACCACCTCGATCTGCGTCCTGTTTAATCAGACCTTAAATAAATCCGGCGTAGATAATCAATGGCATCCTGACAGAGGAATTGAACCTGGTCGCCTGCATGGAGGATGATTTCACACGCCAGTTCGAAGAAACTCGCTTTTTGAATCACTTCGTCAAAATTTTTTCCAACGGT
>Ga0194126_10002184_pt1 | contig 31960 bp, 30 predicted proteins | sample TA2KigC150mmetaG_FD_148641 | JGI IMG/M metagenome (GOLD analysis project Ga0194126, IMG submission 148641) | Freshwater microbial communities from Lake Tanganyika, Tanzania - TA2015035 Kigoma Deep Cast 150m | ecosystem: Environmental > Aquatic > Freshwater > Lake | place: Tanzania: Lake... | reverse complement strand
TCTCACAGAACCACTCCATGGTCTCTTCATCATTGTAGATTTTATATTTCTGCTCATCATTCGTTTTGACTATAAAAAATCTCTTCCTTGTTTTATCAGACAGATTTTCTTCAATCCACCTGTCCGGGATTTCTACAATAAGGTCAACGATATTTCATTATAGTTCTTTGTATTTTCCAAATAATTCGTTGACTCAATCGTTTTATTTTTCCGGCAATCCGCTGTTCGAAAGTCCATCCGTTCTTGGAAAAGTACCGACGCGTTTTCCATTGTTTCTGATATTCTCTCTCGTCATAATTTTCATATCTTCCGGAATACATGTCAATAATCAAGTCCATGTAACGTTGAAACCTGCTCTCTTCTGAAAAATTATCTTCCCAGACCTTTCGCGCATTCAATCCAAGTCTTATAGCATCTTCCCTGCGTTCCTGCAATATTTCCGGGATTAAACGGATCTGGGATTCCCTGACCTTTATTGAACACTCATCCCATGCAATCCCTTCTATAGGAATCCATGCATCAGAGATGATCACAGGACATCTGGCCAGAGCCATAACTTCATATAGTCTGTATGAAGAAGGAGAGAAGCCCCCTGGACATAAGACAAAATAACTGTCGAGTATTTCCCGGATATAGGACTTTTTTTGCTCTGCGGTATATTGATGGTGAAAGAGATTAATAGCTGTCACCTTACTGTCAGACCTGTTTGAATATTTCATAAATATTCTCCTTCTGACCGGATGGTTATCAATATTTCCGCGAAAAGAGAAAATAAGAGAGGGTTTTGTTGATAATGCCTCTTTATAATAACCATCTATGAATTCATTTGCTGTTCCTGCATAGCAGCATGTTCTGTGTCTTAATGGATCATAGTTTCCTGGTCTCAATGAAATATATAAACCGGGAAGGAAACAACAGGGGAAATCATCATCATTCATAGTGAAGACTTTATTCGGAAAATCCATTACAAGAGAACACGCGTAAAGTTCATCAATATATGTCTTAACTCTGTTAAAAGCCCATTTCTCAAAAAAAACTATAATATCAGCTTCTTCAGGACCTTTAACAAAAGATATATCATCTCTGTAAGCATTGTATCTATTAAAATTACGAATGCGCTTCATATCATCAGTGATTAAAGGCGAATATTCTTTGGCAGGCACAAAGATTTTCATTTTTAGTGCTGTATTTTCACAATCTCCAGCGTTATTTCTCTATCCCCCTCATAGCCTTCTAAAGCCTTTTCTTTTTCTTCCATTCTTCCAATAAGCCTCAACTTTTCGATCAGACTTTTCAATTGCTTTGAGCTGAGGGTTACTCTCAAAACATCTTTATCTGCAAAAGATTCTGTTTTAGTTATTTCCCCGTTAAGCTGTGTGACAAATTTCACGATATCCTCTCTTGCTTTTTTAATATCCTGAATATGAACTGTTAAGTAAAGACTCTCCTTTTTACTTTCTGCCAAAGCCCTTAATGCCGGAGCAGGTGAAAGAGCCCTTTGTTGTGATTCGTCCTTTGCCACAGCGCCTGCTGACGGCACAGCCTTTTCTTTTTGCACGAATGATTGAGTGGTTTCTAAAGGCGCTGTTTGATGTTGGTATACCTGTGGAGCTTTGCCGCTAACAATGTCATTTTTCCTGCTCATCAGATCTTTGTCGGTTGACTTTGTCTCTTTCAAAGGAATCCGGGATGTCATTTCCTCTACCGGCGCCTTTGCCAGTTTCATCTCCGGTTGCATGGTTTTGAAGATATAAATCGTGGTTACTGCCAGTAAAACAGCAACAGCAGCCTCAACAGGCAGTTTTATATGGAGGGGATAAAACAGTTTCCGCCATATGCTCTTTTCCTTTCCGGCCTCGGATCTTATTTTTGTCATTATCTTTTGTGTCAGCCATGCAGGAGGCTCAATATCGCCAAGATCCCTGACATACTCAGTGGTTTTCTTCATCTCAGCAAGAGTTTTATTACATTGCTCACAAGACTTAAGGTGTTCGTCAATGAGCATTCTTTCTTCAGAAGAGATGTCTCCATCTATATAAGCAGACAGCTTTTCCTGAATATCATTGCATTGCATTCAAAACGCTCCTTTAATTTTACCTAAACACTCCCTGAGAACAGACCGCGCCCTGAAAAGCCTTGATTTAACTGTACCTTCAGGTATTTTAAGCATACCACTTATCTCGTCATAGGGAAATCCCTGCATATCCCTCAAAACAAGCGCTTCCCTGAACTCACTCTCCAGTGAGTCTATACATCCCTGCACCTTTTGCTGAATCTCCTTTTTCTCAAGTCTCTCAAGGATTGAAGGTTCATCCAGTGCCGGCGTTCTTTTAATCTGATCATCTTCTGTGAGAACAGGCTCATCCATTGAGAACTCTTCATGATATTCCCTGACGCGCAACTGTTTAATGCGGTTCTTCGAAAGATTCATGACTATCGTGCAAAGCCACGTGGAAAACCTGGCCTTTTCTTCAAACTTCCGGATGTTTTTATGCGCAGAGACGAATGCATCCTGTACGACCTCGCATGCTTCCTCATAATTCCCGATCATTCTGAAAGCAATATTGAGCATTCTTTTCTGATGCTTTTTCACTAAAAATTCAAAGGCGTCAATATCCCCCTTTTTGCATAAAGACACTGAAGCACTATCTTCGTCTGCGGTATATTTATTTTCCTTCATATTATTAGACAATCTTTTTGGAAGATTAGTTCCTTCCGGAAGCCTTTCCTTATTACTAATGCAATTAGTAAAGCCACATTCATCACCCTCCCCTTCATCCCCTCCCCTCTCCGCACTCAGGCGGATTCGCCGAGGCGAAAAGGGAGGGGTAGTATTACAACCCTCTCCCCTGGAGGGAGAGGGCAAGGGTGAGGGGGTTATTTATGAACTCCTTAGTAAAGCATAAGGTGAAAACTACAGGCGGATTTTGTATTCCTTGATCTTTGTTCTTAAGGTATTCCTGTTAATGCCAAGCGTCTTTGCGGCACGGAGTTGATTGCCTTCAGTCTCCTTAAGGACTATTGAAATAAGTGACTTTTCAACCTCTGAAAGAACCGTATCATAGAGATTGCAGTGTTCGAGCTTGGTCATCTCTTTAAGGTAACGTTTAAGCTTCTCTTCGAGGAACTCTTTAATCGAGCAGGAGCCCATGTCTTCTATTAGCAGATCTTTTTTACTTATTATTTTGTTATTTGAGAGAATTGCAGCCCTCTTAACAGTGTTTTCAAGCTCACGCACATTGCCGGGCCAGTCATATCTCACAAGATAGTCTCTTGCTTCTTTAGAGAATTCTTTTGGACCTGTTTCAAATTTTTTAATCGCTTCTTTGAGAAAGTATGCTGAAAGGGAGAGAATATCCTCCTTTCTGTCACGGAGAGGGGGTATTTTTATGTGAACTGTATTTAATGCGGTATAGAGATCTTCTCTGAACAGTCCTTTTTGCACAAACTCTTTAAGGTTTTTACATGTTGTCGCAATTATCCTTACATTCGCCTGAAATGACCCATTGCCTCCGCTAACACCCGTCTCCCTTTCTTCCATAAAACCGAGGAATTTTTCCTGCAGAGATTTATCCATCTCGGATATTTCATCAAGGAAGAGCGTTCCTCCGTCTGCCTCCTCAATCTTATTTGACCATTTTTTTTCAGCGCCTTCTGATAAGCTTTTATCATTGCCGAACAAATGTACATTTGCAAGATCCACAGGGATTGAAGCCAGACTTACCGCTATGAAAGGGGATTTTCTGCGTGGACTGTTATCATGTATTACACGGGCGACGAGCTCCTTGTATGTTCCGCTTTCACCTGATATGAGAACTGACATGTCCTTAGTCGCTATCTTTTTTATCTCTTTAAAAGCCTTAAGAATTTTTGGGCTTTTTCCCAGGATATAGGGAGGCTGAATCAGTATATCACTGTCCAAAAGAAGCTCCGTTCATATTAATTGCGTTAAGATATTTGATAAAAAAAAAGCATGAAGGCATAGCAAAACACAGTATAACCCCCCCGTTCTGAAACTTCTGAAACTTTATCACAAGAAATCAAATTTTGCAAGAAGTTACATTGACAGTAAAACTGTTGAATTGTTAAAATTATCTTAATTTTCAAACAGGGAGGAGGGGTTTATGAATGCCCTATGTAAGGGTAAGGGAGAGTGATTCTTTTGAAAATGCTCTTAAAAGGTTTAAGAAACAGTGTGAAAAAGACGGAATACTTTCGGATGTAAAGAAAAAAGAGCATTATGAAAAGCCAAGTGTTAAAAAGAAAAAAAAGGCGCTTGCTGCTCGTAAAAAGGCACTGAAAAAAGTCAGACTGGCGGTCAGGTAGTGTCCCTTCTGCAAAAACTTGACGATGAGTTAAAGGCATCTTTCAAAACATCGGAAAGTTTAAGAGTATATGTTTTAAGGATGTCTGAGGCATCCGTGAAAAACAGGCAGATAGATAAAGGGATAGGATTGCCTGAAGAGGAGATATGAAGTTAAGGGACCTCCACAAAAAGGCTATACAAACCGGCATCGAAAATGATCCTCGCGGCAGTCAGGCTGCCCTGAAGGATCTTGATCTGAAAAAGAGAGATTTTGAAGATCTGAAGCCTGATGAAAAGGCATTTTTTGATACTGAGTCACTAACTAATCCTTATGCAGATTCAAGGATACTGCACGGCTCAGGTGACGAGGAAATAAAAAATATCCTTGTCGGCATCGATATCGATGTCGGAGAACTTCTCCTTGCTGATAACTTACGGACTAAAGGTCAAAGAATAGACCTGCTTTTATCACACCATCCTTCAGGGAAAGCCTTTGCAGATCTCCATGCAGTCATGCAGATGCAGTCCGATATTCTCAATCTATTCGGTGTGCCTATCAATATTGCAGAAGCTCTCATGGATGGCAGGATAAAAGAGATGGAAAGGAAGCTGATGCCTGCCAACCATACAAGGGCTGTAGATGCTGCAAAACTCCTGAATATCCCGTTTCTATGTCTTCATACCCCTGCCGACAATATGGTCGCAACCTATCTCCAGAGGTTATTTGATGAAAAGAAACCACATTATCTATCTGATCTCCTTGATTTACTTAAAAATATCCTTGAGTATAAAACAGCGATGATGAACGGCGCCGGGCCAAAGATCATCCTTGGTTCAAAGACCAGAAAAGCCGGGAAAATTTTCGTTGACATGACAGGCGGGACTGAAGGGGCCAAGGATATTTTTGAAAGTCTCACCAGCAGCGGGGTCAGCACCATTGTGGGAATGCATATGAGTGAAGAGCATCGAAAAGAGGCGGAAAAAAGCCACTTGAATGTCGTAGTGGCAGGACATATTGCAAGCGATAACCTCGGGTTGAATCTGCTTATAGACGAAATCGCAAAAGAAAATCCTTTGGAAGTATTAGAATGCTCCGGCTTCAGAAGATTCAATCGATGACTCAATGAGCATATTGAATGAAGTCTGAAAAGCTCCTTGAAGAAATAAAGTCCAAAATAGATATTGTTGAATTTATCTCTGATTATGTACATTTAAAGAAATCAGGCCAGAATTATAAAGGCCTCTGTCCTTTTCACTCCGAAAAAACCCCGTCGTTCATGGTCAGCCAGGCAAAACAGATATTTCACTGTTTCGGATGTGGTGTCGGCGGCGATGTAGTCAGTTTTTTCATTAAACATGAACATCTTACATTCCCTGAAGCAATACGGTATATGGCCAAAAAGGCAGGGATCAAGATCACAGAATTTAAAGCTGATAAAGAGATTTCTGAAAAACGTGAGCGAATACTCCAGCTAAATGAAGAGGCCATGAAATTTTTTATAAAAGAACTTAATAATTCACATAAAGCTCTGGCCTATCTCAAAGGCAGGGGGATCAATACAGAATCCCTTGAGAAGTTCTGCCTGGGCTATGCATCTGATGAGAGAGACAGCCTTTTCAGGCATATGAAGAAGGCAGGATATTCTGATTCAGCGCTAAAGGAAGCAGGACTAATCGTTGTTGACGGAAACGGGCACAGGGATGCTTTTCGAAGACGCATTATCTTCCCCATACTTAATCTTAAGGATGATGTTATAGCTTTCGGCGGCAGGGTTATGGATAATTCCCTGCCGAAGTATATTAATTCACCCGAAACAGAAGTATTCAAGAAAGGCGAAACCCTTTTCGCAATAAACCTTGCAAAAGATGAGATAAGGAAAAAGGATTACACAATAATCGTTGAGGGATACCTTGATGCAATTCTATGTCACCAATATGGTTTCAGAAATACTGTTGCGCCCTTGGGAACAGCGCTGACTTCAAGGCATTTGCAGAAGCTCAAACTGTTGTCTAAGAAAGTCGTGCTGGTCTTCGACAGTGATCAGGCCGGTATTGCAGCTGCAAGGAGGTCTCTTGCAATTCTCTGTGAGAACAATTTCAAGGCAAAGGTTCTTTTACTGCCGGAAGGCGAAGACCCGGACAGTTTTTTGCGAAAAAATGGCAGCCATGCCTTTAAACAATTATTTTCCCATGCCATGTCTATGACAGAGTTTCTCATGAATACATCAAAGGGAGATAAAACAGATATCGTTAAGGAATCACTCTCCAATATCGCTCTTATGAAGGACATGATTATTGCTGATGAACTCCTGGGTGAACTTGCCGACAGATCCAGGATTCATGAATCTGTCCTGCGGAGTGAACTGGAAAAGATAAGGAAAAAATCCGTTTTACATGGCGCTGAAGCTATGAAAACAGCTAAGAAAGTTGCAAACAGAGAAGAATGCCTTCTTTTAAGCGCAGTTATAGCCTTTCCTGAAAAAGCAGGGAGCGTGCTTTCAAAACTGAACCTTGATGATTTAAGTGATAAAACTGTCAGGTCTGTTTTTTATAAAATAAAAATGCTGTCAGGTGATCTGAATACGGATTCTTTATTGAATATGGCTGATGAAGCAGAGAGAACTCTTATCACGGAATTTTCAATAAAGCCCGGATTTGACCTTGAACACGTCGACAGAAATATTGATGATTGCTTGCAGACGCTGCAACAGAGACAATTTGAAGAGAGGAAAAATTTAGCGGAAGAATCCGGCGATGTGACTCTTATGGATTCATTACTAAAAGAAAAACGCAGGCTGACGAAAAGGGTGACCACATGAAAGACTATTTCGACTATTTTGAGTATCCTGATGAGTATAACGAAAACAGGAACAATCTTCTTTCTGAAGCAGAAGAGGGAGAAAAGTCATTAGAAGAGGAAGAAAAGGCAGCGGATCTTTTGGGAGGCGAGAAAGATCCCATACGTATCTATCTGAAAGAGATGAGCGCTGTTCCGCTCCTGTCAAGAGAAGGAGAGGTCGTGATCGCGAAAAGGATAGAAGACGGAAGAGAGAAGATCTACAGGGTGGTATTTTCACTTCCCTTTGTGCTGAAGAAACTCATCACCCTGGGAAGGGTATTCAGGGATGGAGAGGTTCCTGTTGCCGAGATTATTCAGAACGGAGAAGAAGAATCCGAGGAAGACCTGCAAACAGAAAGAAAAAGATTTTTTAAGATTACTGATAAAATTGATCTGCTTGACAGGAAAAGGACAGCATATCTGAAAATGCTTAAGGAAATTATTTCGGAAAAAGCATTGAAGCAGGCTTCTCCGAAACCTGTTAAAAATGATAATCGTGAATTGTTCCGGCTGCTCGAACAGAACAGAAATCAGATACTCGAAAATATACGCGCCCTCAGATTAAAAGAGGGCGTTGTATTTGTATTTTCGGATGAATTAAAAAAATCTGTAGCAGAAGTAGACGATATGCAAAAAAAGATTCTGCGCATCACCAAAAATACACGGCATTCAAAACCTGCAAGAGAAAAAGAAATCCTGAACTGTAAAAAGAAAATTCAGCGGAAAGAAATCCTCTTCGGCATGAAATATGCCGAGATGAAAAAGGCCCTCAGGGTGCTTGTGGAAGGCGAGCAGGAGATTTTTGAGGCGAGGAAAGCCATGATAGAGGCTAACCTCCGGCTTGTCATAAGTATTGCAAAACGATATTTGGGCAGGGGATTGAGCTTTTCCGACCTTATACAGGAAGGCAACAGCGGTCTTATGAGGGCTGTAGATAAATTCGAATACAAGCGTGGCTATAAATTCAGCACTTATGCTACATGGTGGATAAGACAGGCCATAACAAGGGCTCTTGCAGATCAGTCAAGGACTATAAGGATACCGGTGCATATGGTTGAAACAATCAACAAGATAACCAGGATGTCAAGGGAACTTGTTCAGGAACTGGGAAGGGAACCGGCGCCGATTGAGATTGCGGAAAAACTGAAAATGCCGGTTGAAAAAGTGAACGGGATACTGAAAATATCCAAGGAGCCGATATCTCTCGAAACCCCTATCGGTGAAGAGGACAGTCATCTCAGGGACTTCATAGAAGACAAAGCAATGTTGTCCCCTCTTGATTTTGCTATAAGGGATAATATGAAATCTATGATAGATAAAATATTGTGCTCATTGCCTGTTAAGGAAGAACAGATTATAAGGAAGAGGTTTGGAATTGGTGAAGACTCACCACGCACCCTCGAGGAAGTCGGCCTGGAGTTTGACGTTACCCGTGAAAGAATAAGACAGATAGAAGTTAAGGCAATTAGAAAATTAAAACATCCCTCCAGGAGCAAATGGCTCAGGGAATTTATCGAAAAGTCTTGACCTGTTATCCATATCAAGTTTATATTAAATATTGCTAATTGGAAGTTATATGTTGAAAGTTAAGAATTTTCTGTCTTTGATTTCGTAATTTTTAACTGATAACCGCCTTTAAGAGGGGGCCCATAGCTCAGCTGGTAGAGCTACCGGCTCATAACCGGTTGGTCCCAGGTTCGAGTCCTGGTGGGCCCACCAAAATGCTGACACTCGATTGAGTCAAAGGATATTAAAAGTGAACGATCAACTCGAAAGATTAATCAAGTTGCAGGAAATTGATTCAAAAATCCTTGCGATCAATCGCATAATTGCAGAATTTCCCCTGAAAATAGCAGAAGCAGAACTCCCGCTTAAAGAATCTTTGGCTTTCCTTGGCAATGTAAAGCAGAAATTTGAATCACTTGATAAAAGGAAGAGAGACAAGGAGAGAGCCTTAGACGATATAGATGATAAAATCAAGAAACTGAAGGCGCGTACAGTTGATATAAAAACAAATAAGGAATACCAGGCATTGCTGAAAGAAATAGAGTCAATAGAAAAGGAGAGGTCTGCCATAGAAGAAGAGATCCTCGCTATTATGATTGAAACAGACACGGTCTCGAAACAGTCAAAATCAGAAGAATCAAAATTCATTCGCGACAAAGAAAAAGTTGAAGCACTGAAGAAGAAACTTGAGGGCGAGAAATCAGAAGTGGAGAAAGACCTGATTGCTGTTAAGGAGATACGGTCAAAGATTATAGATGCTATTGACAGGGAAATCCATGATGAGTATATAGAATTGTTCAAAGCGCTTAATGGTATTGCCGTTACAGAAGCAAAAGAAGAGATCTGTCAGGGATGCAATATGAACATACCGCCTCAACTCTTTGTCGAATTGAAAAAGAACGAGGAGATTATGCATTGTCCCCAGTGCAGGAGAATATTGTATTTCAAAAACAGCGCATAATTATTCCCTTACCGTAAAGTTATCATCCTTATTCAAAACTGACCTGAACTCATAGGGTTCTCACAAATTTCATGCAAAAATATCTCTTTGAAAATTTTAATTTTTATTATATACTAATAAAATAAAATTATAAGTCAGAGCAGGATAGGTGGTCGCCCTACCCGCCTTTGGCGGGTGTAAAAAGTGAGGAGTGATCTGAGCTTTTTACTCCGGGGAGGAAAGTCCGAGCTCTTCAGGGCAAGGCGGTCGTTAATAGCGACTGGGGGCAACCCCAAGGAAAGTGCCACAGAAAGGGAAACCGCCCCGACATTCGTCGGGGTAAGGATGAAAAGGTGAGGTAAGAGCTCACCAGTTGGGGTGGCGACATCTCAAGCTTGGAAAACCCCGCCTTGAGCAAGGTCGAATAGGTTCCGCGTTGAGAAGCGCCCCTTCAAATCCCGCCCGTTAGAAACGGATTCGGGAGGCGGAACGGGTAGTGACCGCAAGAGTCTGGTTGTAACACCAGGCCTTAGATGAATGACCACATAAACAGAACTCGGCTTAAAGCCTGCTCTGACATTTTTTTAGGAGGTTGTGAATGGATCATAAATTGAAAGTCTTCTGCACGGTAGCTGAAACAAAGAGTTTTTCAAAGACCTCTGAAATTATCCATCTCACACAACCGGCGGTAAGCCTTCAGATACAGGCTATCGAGGAGAAATATGAGACAAAACTTTTCGACAGGTCATCAAGCACTGTCACCCTTACACCTCCGGGTGAAGTTCTTTATAAATATGCAAAAGAAATCCTTACACTCTACGCTTCAGCGGAAAAGGCAATCGGAAAACATACAGGTCTGCTGAAAGGGAGTTTAACTGTAGGCGCAGGTTCAAATATAGGCAACTATATCCTTCCAAGCGTTATAACAGACTTCAAGAATATACATTCGAAGATAAAGATCTATCTGATCGTCGGCAATTCAAAAAAGATTATCGAACTTCTTAATTCAGGCAACATCGACATCGGCCTTTTAGAAGGAGATGTTTCAAAACAGAAACTGCCTGTTAAAAAACTCTTTTCCGACGAACTCCTCCTTATCGTAGCGCCCAATCACCCATGGTCAAAGAAAAAGGAAGTCTCTATAGCAGACCTTGTAAAGGAGCCATTTCTGTTCAGAGAGGCTGGTTCAGGAACAAGACAGATGATAGAGAAGTTTCTCAACCGATATGGTATTACAGTCAATGATATGAAGATCTCCGCTATTCTGGGAAGTACAGAGGCTATAAAAGACGCTGTTGAGAACGGATTAGGTGTTTCAATAATTTCCCGCTGGGCTGCAAGAAAAGAGAGCAAATATGGCACATTACGCTTACTCAGTCTGAAAGAGGAAAAAATGTCAAGGGATTTTTCACTTATCGTAAATAAGAATTCAGTCCAGACAAATTCCCTTGAAGAATTTGTCTCATTCCTTAAATCATATCCCTATGACAATCTGCTGTCATAGTTTCTGACTCCTGTTTACTCTTTACTGCCAAAGACCCTGTAATCAAGGTCCGGAAATATCCTGTCCTCATCTTCTATTGCCGAAAGCCATTTTTCTGAAATATTATCCGAGAGAATAGCCTCATAGAAAGTGTTGAATCTGCTGATATGCTTTTTGAGACGATTCCTCGCATATTCAGCAGCAGTATTGTTCTTAAGGGCAAATGTCCAGTCACTTAATTGTGCTAAAAGTATCTCCCTTGCAGCCTGGTTAAGCGCCCTCTGATGAATTGCATCTGCAATAGGAAATCTGTCGGCAAGGTATATCATACGTCCTGTTGCCTTGAGAAGATGCGGATAAATATAGTCATTAGAACTGTTCAGCCAGACCTCATTATAGCCTTTATCACCCCAGCTCGACATTGAAGGCTCACAGGTCTGCAAGTCTTCAGGATGGCATTCGCCGGAATCGAGAAATTCGCAAGGTGTTATTGTCCTGAAGTTTCTTTTGCCACGGCAAATACCCCTTAATAGAAAATCGAGCCATTCTGTGCCTTCAAACCACCAGTGTCCGAAAAGTTCAGCATCATATGTTGAGACAATGAGCGGTCTTATACCGAGGGTATCAGAAAGATAATCTACCTGATTCTCCCTTTTTAATATAAAATTTCTTGCGTGTTCTTGAGCCTTCTCCATTGCCCTTTGTAGTACATATGGCTGTTTATTGTCGGTTTTTCCTGTAATCCTGTAATATTTGAACCCCGTATATGTCCTTGCCCCAAAGAGATGAACATATGCTTTTATATGCTCTGATTCAGAATCAAATCCTGTATCCCTGTAAAAATCCCTGTAATCGAAATCACCCGGATACCCTTCGACTGAAGACCATACCTGCCTCGAGGTTTCAATATCTCTGCCGAATGCAGCAACACCGGAAGGGCACCGTACAGGAACATATACACCATATCGTGGCATTGGTTTTCCATGGATTATCCCGTGCGTATCAAGGAAAAAATATCGTATTCCTTCTTCATGGATATAGTTGTCAGAACCAGGCACGAAACCGCATTCAGGGAGCCAAATCCCATTTGATGTTCTGCCGAAAATCTTTTTATGGTACTTTGAGCCTGTCTTTATCTGTGCCCTGACTGCCTGTGGATAGAGGGACAGGTTGGGAAGAAAGGCATGCGTTGCTGCAGATGTTATGATTTCTATATTACCCGTATCCTGTAATTTCTGAAAGGCAGATACAAGGTTCCCCTTATAAACATCTTCGAAAATATATCTGACATTTAGAAACCGTTCCCGGTACATCCTGACAACCGGTTCTAAATGGATATCTCCTTTTGTCCGGTAAATTTCTCTTTCTGATACCTCTAAAAGGTTTCCGATATGCCTTTTATATCTCTCCACGAGAAAATCATCATTCAGCATCTCTATTACAGACGGGCTGAGCGAGAGGGTTATCCTGAAATCTATGTCGTCATCTGCAAGCCGTGATAAGAGGCTGATAAGCGGTATATAGGTTTCTGTTATCGCCTCGTAAAGCCAGTTTTCTTCAAGGAAATATTCATGTTCAGGATGCCTGATATAAGGCAAATGGGCATGGAGTACCAGGCAGAGAAACCCTTTATATAAAGCAGACATTGTTTATGTCATTCCGGTATCTTGCTGAACAGGTACAGAGCAGCTGTTCCAAAGAGTATCGGGACAATCCATGTTGCAGCAAATGGCGGTATTATTCCCGCATATCCCAGTGAGAGCATAAATGTATATAACAGCCAGTAAACAAAGCTTATAAACAGTCCAAGGCCTGCAGCAAAAAGCCCGTCGCCAATCCTGTTCGTAGCAGAGAGAGAGATACCGAGGAGTATCATAAAGAAGTTTATAAGGGGATAGGAGACTTTTGAATGCAGATCCACATCAAGTTTCGTATCTTTGAACCCTGCGCGTTTTAATCTGGTCATGTAAGTATAAAGTTCACCGATACCCATCTCTTCAGGATTTTTAATCCCTTTGCTGAAGAGGTCAGGAGATTCAAGCTCCGGATACTCCATCTTGACCACGTGATTGATTTCCCCTTTTTCAATGTCATAAATAACAACCTTTTTCAGTCTCCATATACCCTGCAATCCTTCTCCCTTAACCCATAGCGCTTCTTCTGCCTCTATCCTTTTACTAAGAGAAGCATCTTTCGTAATGAAAATACTCACTCCCTGCGCTGATTTTTTCTCGGGTATATATAGCTCTATCCTGACAAAAGCCCCGTCTGTGCCCTTCAGCCAGATTGTCCCTTCTTTGAACTGAAGTTTTTCAGATTTCTTCAGAAATGTTTTTTTAAAATCAAGGGTGCGCTCTGAAAAATCAGGGATAATCACTTCGCTGATAATAAATCCAAAGAGACTGAAAAAAATACCCATAAAAACAAATGGGGATAAAAGTCGTCTCAGTTTTCCTCCTGTAGCTTTTATCATGGTGAGCTCTCTATGACGAGATGCCTGACTGAATATAAACAGGCTGCATATGAGCAATGACATCGGCAGTAGATAATAGAGGTATTTTGGAAAATTCAATACAACATATTGAAAAAGCTGAAAAATTGACATCCTGCCCGGCATAAAGTCATCAACCTTGTCTATGAGGTCTATTATGCTGAATATCAGCGCCATACCGAATGCAAGGATGCTCAATATCTTAAGGAATTCCCTTATATAGTATCGCTGTATAACCTTCATTTTTTGCTTTCCTTCCTGTATATCAGCAAAGCATAAAATGTGATAACAACCGTCGGAGTCCATGCCCCGATATAATGTGGAACCTGTTCAGTTCTCAAGAGATTTTCACCATAAAGAAGGAGCATATAGTAAAGAGTGAATACAGCAAGGCCGATGGTCAGGCCACCGAGTTTGCCTGTTTTTCCTGCTATCATCGAAAGCGGCGGCCCGAAAAATATAAGGACAATACAGAGGAACGGAAGCGAAAACCTCCTGTGCAGTTCAGGGTATAAGATCAAAGCCTCGCGCTTATTTCCCGTGTTTAGTTTGTCAATAAGTTCAAACGGCGTGAGGGCTGCGTTTCTCTTTGCCGGTGTTTCAGCCTCGAGTTTCAGCACCATGTTGTATTTTTTGAAAAAGAGTTCAGTTGTGATGTCTCCTTTCGAAATATTGATGTGTCCGTCCTTAAGAAAAAAGTTAATATTCAATCCCTCCTGCGTGGAAATTCTGCCTTCGTTTGCTACCATTACCCTCGGCTCATTTTTATTGCGTCCGTCATATATAAAAATTCCCCGGATAGTATTATCAGGCGTTCTCTCTTTTACAAAAATAAGCGTGTCTTTAAATGCTGTATTAAACCTCCCCTCCTCAACGGCCAATGGGGTTCGTGCCTTAATAATATTTATTATCTCATCCCTCAGCTTAATGCTGCTTAGCGGACCCAAATAAAAACTGACAGCCATATTCAATAAGAAGCAGGAAAGTCCGAGCACGGCAACAGGCATTGTGATGCCCTTGAAATTCATCCCGCTCATCTTCAGAATGACAAGTTCGTTATCGATATTGAGACGACCGTAGACAAGTAGGGTTGATAGGAGAAGCGACATCGGTATTGTGAGTAAAAATAATTGCGGCTGGATGTAAAGGATAAGTTTTGCCATATCAATAACTGATGTTCCAATACCTGAAAGAAGGCTTGTGACTTTGAGGAGTTTCTCCATCATAAGGATAAAATTCAGTGAAGCAAGGCTGAGAATAAACGTAATGGCCAATTCTTTCAGTATATATCTGTGTATTATTTTCATGGATAGTTTATTGTAGCATAATCCAACTTGCTTCCAGACAGGTGCCGGTATCGTAATTCATGGTATCATTAGGTAAAATCTCACATAATAAAAAGAGGTGAGCTAAGATGCGCAGAGGCATGAAGAAAATGTCAAAAAAGGTCGGCCTTCCGCCAGGGACACTTGTCCATATCGGTGAAAAGAAAAATGAGAAAATCAGGATTTCCGTAATCGAGTACAGCGAAGAGCAATTCCAGGAAAAAGAAATAGACAATATTGAAGTCTGTTTCCCTCCAAAGGATAAAAACACTATAACCTGGATCAATATAGATGGCGTTCACAACCTGAACTTTATAGAAAATATCGGGAAATGCTTCAACCTCCATTCGCTCACGTTGGAAGACATTGTTAACACAGGACAATATCCAAAAATAGAAGATTACGGGAACTACCTCTATATTGTCCTTAAAATGCTTTATTATGACAGGATAAATAATGAAATTGAGGTGGAGCAGGTCAGTCTCTGTCTCGGCTCAAACTTTGTCATTTCTTTCCAGGAGGAAACAGAGAGGGATGTTTTTGACGCTGTCAGAGAAAGAATCAGAAACGGTAAAGGCCGTATGAGAAAGATGGGGGCTGACTATCTGATGTATTCCCTTATAGATGCTGTTGTCGACAGCTATTTTCTCATCCTGGAAGATATCGGGGAAAAGATAGAGATTTTTGAAGAACAGGTTGTCAGCACACCAACAGAAAAGGTCTTTCATGAAATCCATAATTTTAAAAGAGAGATGATATTCCTGCGCAAATCTGTATGGCCTCTACGTGAAGTGGTCGCTGCCATGGAAAGAGGAGATTCATCACTTATACAGGAATCCATGCATATTTATTTCAGGGATGTCTATGATCATACCATACGGGTTATTGAAACCATTGAGACGTTCCGCGACCTGCTTTCCGGGATACTGGATATTTATCTTTCGAGTATCAGCAACAGGATAAACTCTGTGATGAAGGTACTGACCATTATTGCCACGATATTCATGCCGCTCACATTTATGGCCGGTGTTTACGGGATGAATTTCAAATATATGCCGGAACTGGAATGGCGTTGGGGCTATCCTCTGATCCTGACGGTAATGGCTTTCATAGGTATTTCTATGCTGGTCTATTTCAGGATAAAAAAATGGTTATAAAAAAGCTTTACCGGAGCATTTTTTCAGCGGTTACTCCCTCATTTAAAATAACTACTTCCACACGGCGATTCTGCTGTCGTCCTGCCTGAGTGGAGTTGCCCGCTATTGGATATTTTTTCCCATACCCCTTTGTGGTAATCCTTTGAGCGCTGACGCCATTCGACATAAGGGCCGAGCTTACTGCATCAGCGCGTCTTTGAGAGAGTCCCAAATTATATATATCACCGCCGACGCTGTCAGTGTGACCTTCGATCAATATATTGCGGTTCGGATACTTATTTAAGAATTCAACAAGCTGATGGATTGTACGGATAGCTCCGGGCAACAGATTATCTTTGCCGGTTTCAAATAGTATGTCGCCGAGAGTGAGGATTATTCCCCGGTCGGTCTGCTTTGCCTTTAATTCTGCAATCTCGCTTTCAAGCTGCTTTCTATGTGCCACTGCCTGTTCGGTCAGTAATCTGGCTTTTTCAGCTTCAAGAGCTCTCGTCTCAGCTTCTTTTCTTGCCTTGTCAGCCTGGAGCGCTAAAGCCTCGGCTTTGCCTTTTGCGTGCTCAATTTCACGTGTCTTGGCCTCGGCTGTTTGTTTTGCCTGCTCAGCTTCATGTGCCATGCTATCGGCTTCTTTTCTTATCTTGTTTATTTCATATTCACGGGCGTCCATTAAAATCTTGTCTTTTTCCTCAGCGAGACGCTCTCTTTCATTTTCAGCTATCTTCTGTTCCGCCAGCGCCACAGCAATCTGGGCCTTCCTTTCTGCAATATAGGCAAGATGTTCCATTTCCCGGACATCCTCTGCCTTTTCAGCCTTACGCAAAGCCTGCTCTGCCTCATACATTGCAACCGGAGCGTTTGCATTTATTGCCGGATTGGCTCGTGCTTGCTCATAGGCTGCCCTGGAACGTTCCAGAGCCTCATTTGTTTTAGGCATTGAGGCGCACCCTGTCATGAATACTATTATTGAAAATATAAAGAATCCGGTTTTTATTGAACGAAGAAAAAGGCAAAAATATTTCATATCTTTTTTCTCCAGTTTTTATTTTTGTTGTTTAATCTTTTGGGTCCGTTCGATTTCCTGACGTAATGTCTCTATATTTTGTCGCATATCTTGAGCAAGCTTTTTTGCCTTTCCGGACAGCGCCTTTGCCTCTGCGAACCGTGCATCCATCAATGCCTCTTCAGCCAGACGCCGTGCCTTCTCAAATTCCTCTTTCTCAACAGCTGATTTGGCATCCTTTAGTTTATCTTCCGCAAGCCTCAATTCCAGAGGGGAATAGATTGCTGCGTTTCTTTCCTGAGCTATTTTGATCGCCATATCTGCATTCGCAATGCTTTCGACCGGCGCCACTTTTGCAGCGCAACCACCGATCATTAATGCACTGAGCACTATTCCTGTACCTGTCAGTTGCTGCAGGATTCTTCTCATTTCAACCATTTCTGTCCCTTTCTGTATTTAAATAAAATGATAGCGCATTCTCTATTCCGCCAGCCAGGCCATACCCTGTTCTTGAAGATTGAACAGAGAAAGGTTCAGTTAACGTACAGAAAACGTTGTTTCTTTGGAATCTCTTGCGTTTGGAGCCTTAACAGTCATGATGACCTTGTATGTGCCTCTTTTCGCATCGGATGGCAATGTTATCGGGATATTGGAAGAGTATGTACCATCTTCACGGAATATTGTAACTTCTGGTTTACCATAGAGTTCATCCTTGAAGCGTATCTCTCTGGTTTCTGTAATCTGCAATTCAGCGCCTGCAGGGGCGCCGAGCACTGCATAGGTTATTCTAAGTTCAATTTTATCACCAGGCTTTGCAGATACAGGATGCACAGATGCGTCTTCAATCTTCACCATCATGCCTTTTGATGGATTATATTTATATTTTTGAGCAGTCTCTTCTTTTGACTTCTTTTTGTCATATCCATAGTGCCCGATCAATCCACCAGCGAGTGCGCCTATAAGGCCTCCGAGTATTGCCATCTCTGTCTTTGCACCGCTTGCTCCAAGGAGTGCGCCGGCTACAACACCGGTTGCAGCGCCTATTCCGGCTCCGGTTGCTGCGCCCTTATGCTCCTGAGGTATCGATGCACAACCAAACACTCCGCTAAGAAAAGTCAGGATTACTATAATGGAGATTATTTTCCGAAACATATCTTGTCCTCCTGTAAATATTATAATTACATCATATCAATAATGATTCAAATCTTCAACACCATAATTGAAGTTGATCATATTACCGTCAATTGATTATTATTTTTAATACGAACTATTGTAAACTTTCAGGGATTCGCAATTGGAGGTTTCGTATTGTAAAAAATGGTTATGAATCTGCTTAAGGGATTTGAACATTATTTAGCTATAGAGAATGATAATTTATCGAAGAACATAGCAATTCTTGAAAAAGATATTAATCTTATTCTGGATTTAGATAACTTGTATAATGTTTGCTTAAGTATTTCACTCCCTGATGATTCCAACTTAAGGATTCCTGCATTCCTCTCCCTGATCTCACATCAGGAATTTTATTCCGGAATGGCTGCCTTTCTGAGGCTTCATAAAGCAGGGTCTTTTCGTTGCCTGAGAGCTGCGCTTGACAGTACTTTTACTGCCTACTACCTTTTAAAATTTCCCGATGAAACGAATATCTATCAGGAAAAAATCGTGAATTCTCAGAAATGGGAAACCCTTTTCCGAAATATAAAACTCACTATAAAGAATAACCAGAGAGATTTTCCTTTGGCTGTTGGACTGCCGGGGATTCATGACCTTTGCAGTAAATTTGCTCATGCTGACCCGGAGGGCATTTTTCACAGATACTTTGAGGACAAAAAAGAACAGAGATTATATGTTCATTATTTTGATTATGACAAAACACCAGACGACTATAAAAAATGGTACGCCTTTCTATTATTCTATTTTTACAAGATATTTTTGATTTACTGGAATGAAATGCTTTCAGAGAGAGCCGGCAAAAGGAAAAAAGAAATCCGGCATCTAATAAAAGAGTATAAAGCCAAAATCTACAGCTTCAGAAAAAAATATCCCCTGTCATGAGGAAACTGATGAAAAACACTGTCCTGTAAATATATAACCTTGGGGCAGGATCAGTGATGCCACTTGAACTTACTCATTATTTTTTCTTTATTATTTTCATTACATCTTCACCAATAAAAAGTGCAGCGCCAAATTCCTCCTTCAGGTTGCCTTGTATGGTTAAAGGAAGGCAATCGCGATCATTTACGTCTCCGACAAGGTCTGCTACTGCCTTTGTATCAAACTTTAGCGTCAGGTCCGTATAGCCATCACTTCTCTTGGTTGTACAAGCATTGCAATCTACCTTACCAACATAAGGTTCATAGGGTGTTGCAACATCTTCAATTGCCCAACGAAGCGGAGCAACAGTAATATTGGAATCTTTTTTGCTCAGTCTTACAGTCGCCGGATCGATTTGGGTCACATCAAAATCATCCGTACCTAAAATAGCAGCGGGTAAAATACCGTTCGGCCTGCTTACATTAAAAGGATTTGGACAGGAAGTGGGATGAATGTCTACTGGAATCTGCAGAATGGTTTGAGCATGGCATCTTATATCCGATGTATCACTATAAGAGCCGGTATAGTTAGTTTCACCATTGCCGGTTGCTCCACCTATTACATACAATTTAAAGTCCTCCGGTGTGCCGGCGGGGTCAAGGTTTTCGTAATCGCTAAGAGTGTCACCATCAACTGGTTTTATTCCGAGAAGACTATAATCACTGCTGAACTGTGTGTAGACAGCTGCAGCCCATTCCTGTTCGATTGTTATGCCAGGCGTATCAGACATAAAGGTGCCGGACCATATAACCGGGTTGACACCGCCTGGCAACCCATCAAACGGAACCTGCAATGCCATGCCGGATAAAAAGACATTGCCTGCATAATTTAATGGGACTGCCATGAACCAGTCAGTGCCGGTAAAAACTATAAAAGATTCTGTCAGCATTGGAGAGAATACAACTGTGCTATCCGGCACTGCATAAGTCATTCCGTTGAATTTTATCTCTGAATCAATAAGGTGAATTGTAACGTTGCCGGTAACAAAATCCATTCCTTTTATTCTGACGATACTATTGAACCAGATGTAATTATCAGCTGCTATTGGAATCATGTTAAACCTGGATTGAATCGAGCTGGCTTCATCACAGCTAAAAGGTGGTGATGCAGTGCCATATGCTGCGAATGCAAGAAGAATATCCCTCCCCGTCTCTATTTTCTCTATCCCGATTTCTTTTAACGGTATTTTAAAATTATAGACCTTGTGCTGATACACAACCCTATCGGTATAGGTAAAGTCAGTACTACCCCACTTTGCATGAGATTCTGATATTTTAAACTCTGTTAACCCTTTGTCTGTTTTTACATAAACTTTTGCATAATCTTTATTACCATCAAGAGTATTATCAGGGGTGAAATCCATTTTCACATAGAGATTACTATCATCATTTGTTACCCATCCATAGGTGAATCCTGACGGGTGTCCGGAACCCGTAGGCGAGTATTCTTTAAAGAAAGGTTGTTTAAGAGAAGCCACGCTGATTCTATTGTTAATTACAGGACTGTCTTTTTCATTATTAAGCTTATATGTATAGAATTTTGATTTCGAATCCATCTCTTTATAGAGGTTTTTTGAAGGAAACTGAAATGGTATCTCACTGATCCTTTTGCCCTCTATCCTTGCTGTAAGACTAACGGTTTTGTTTTTTTCAACTGCGGGAAAGATAAACTCAAAACTTTTTTGAAAGGCATCTATGACATCATAATCTTTCATAGACAGCTTCTTTGCCAACAGATCATTCCTGATACCATTAACCTCTTCAGGAGACGCTCCGCCAAGAGATATAGAATCGATATGGGCAGCGCCACCACCTTTTTGAACCAGCCTCATTTTTACTTTCCCGGATCCGGATAAATATCTGCTTAGATCTATCTCCTGTTCACGGAAGTACTTATCAAATTTTAGATTTCCTGCTTCTTGCCACACCCTATCTTTCAATAAAAAAATATCAAATTCACCATTCGGTTCCATCTTTTCTATTGATTTCATACCGAAAGATTTTGTTTGGGCTGCTTTAACTAAAGATGGGTTTAATGCAGGGAACAATAACAATGCAAGAAATGACATGAAAATAGTTATTCTCTTATATGACTTCATAAATATCTCCTTTTTTTTATGAAATTAAGGAATAGTTATACTTATCCCGACAGAATTATTTTTTTATGCAGCTAAATAAAAAACCGAACTGCCAAAGTTTGATCCTTCAGCAGTTCGGCCGTCTTCTTTTTGAAGACCCGTTACTTTCCGACTTTCTCCTCACGGAGAGGTTGGCTTTTTCGGGATAACCGTATTTATGGTATCACATCCTGCGTAATTTTCAAATTAAAAATATTACTCAATATTAACCACGATTCTGCGGGTGGGAACAATTACTATTTGGTATGAGGAGATGTTCGCCGTACAGTACCGTGCAGACAATGATTGATCTTGATGTAAGCGCTATGTCGTCAACGCTTCCTAATTGCCACTCCTTAACCCGGAGATTGTCCATACCAGTTGTAGAAGAATATGATTTTTCCTTCCTCATTCCACTTAATATGAAGCGCGTTTTCCATTGAAATAGACCCACTCTTAACTCGGACAACCATTGCAGCAGAGTTGCACTCTACATCGATGGTACGGTTTGCATACTCAACCGCCATGTCTGCTACATTTGAGAAGAAGTCCTCATAGATCTTCGTGATTCCTTCCCGATCGGTCTCTCGTTTCGTATTCCAGGGGTTATTGGTATCTGTTCCCACACCATGCACTATATGATCAAAACGTTCGGCGAACAGTTCTGAAACAGCCTTTGGGCTTCTGTCCCTGACAGCCTTTGCATATGCTTCGATCCGATCATTTATCTGTTTTCGGGTTGTCACTATTATTTCTCCTCAATATTTCACATTACAGTATACTCAACGAGAATCTTATATGTATCGTCTTTTACACAACGAAAAAGCTAACCGGCATGCGGTTTTTTACGCGTCCGGGTTGAGCGCCTTGATATGCGCTTTTCTGCCTTTTTTTGCTTCTTATAGAAATTCAAAAACTCTCTCGGAGAGTAAATCATGGTTCCGAGACATAATTCGGCAGGGAAATGATTCTGATTTCCTGTGACAAGACATGCCGCCTGACTTGCCATAGTAGTTTCAAGGAATGTCTCATCGTCCGGATCGGGAAGCGAATTGGCCAAAGGAGAAGTTGCTACTGTCTGCCCCCGATGTCCAATATAGTCTAAAAGTGCCTTTACCTTTTCCTCTTCAAAGTTAAACTTTGGACGACGGAGCACCTCATCATATTCGGCGAGAATGCGGGCATTAAAAGAAAGCGTAATCTCGCCGGACGAAACCATAAGGACAATTTCACCGCAAGCTCCGAAGGGAGATAAGAGACCTGCAACAAGAACATTGGTATCGGGCACGATATTCATCGTGCCCGTTTCTTACGAACAGCTTTTATCTCGGCGTTGATTTCCTCCATCGAAATTTTATCAGTTCCCTGCCGGGCAGATTTGCGCTGCAGAGAGATAACTGCCTCAACCGCACGCGCCTGACGGAATGCCGATAATGATTCCTCAAGGGTTGATTCGGTTATCGCAGCAAGGATAGCTATGGGACGACCATTGCTTGTAACAATCATTTCCCTTTCTTCAGGAAGGTTCTTCCAGACTTGTGCTGATTTACCTCTTAAATCCCGGACGCTTAAAAATTTCACGGGGTTATCCTCCAATTGTGTGTACTATATTATGTACACAAATGTCACCCATTGTCAATTTACATTTTAGGTACAACAAGTTGGCATATCATAGGAAATTTGCCTATATTGATTTATGCTAAAAAATCTCTTTTTCTGAAACAATCTCTTTTTTTATTCTTGCAACAAGCTCCTCAAGCACGGGGATCACTATTGTCCTGAATCTGCCTGCGACGAATGCATACATAATATTATCCCCGACATTAAGATCTCCTTCATTGATCCAGGCTTTTATTTCAACAATACCGTCTTTTTTCCTCAATTCATCTATCAGGGACGCCAATTTTTTCTTGTCATAGGAGAGATGCATCCCTTTGACGGGTCTTCCATCCTTTGATGTAGCCCGCACCATCCCGTTGTGAACGAGAATCATCCCAAGGTCTTTAAAATCAGACTTTTCCTTAGTCTCTTTAAGCCACTCTTCAATCATATTATTTCATTCAAAAGGATAACGACTTATTATTTATGATAGAATAATTTTATTTCAAGGCATACAAAATGAAAATCGCAAAATTATACAGCTTTAATGATATACGCATCGAGGATGTCCCTGTTCCTGAAATCGGGACAAAAGATGCATTAATAAAAACAAAGGCATGCGGCATATGCTCAGGAGATGTGATGCCATGGTATATCGAGAAAAAGGCCCCGTTGGTTCCCGGCCATGAGCCATCAGGAGAGATAGTAGAGGTTGGCCGTGATGCGACGTCTTTCAAACCCGGAGACAGGGTATTTGTGCATCACCATGCGCCATGCTTTACCTGCAGATACTGTAAAAGGGGAGATTACGTACAGTGTGATACCTGGAGAAATACACGGATAATCCCGGGCGGAATATCCGAATATATTCTTATCCCGGAGATAAATCTTAAAAACGATACCTTAAACCTTTCTGACAACCTGAGTTATGAAGACGGCACATTGATAGAACCTGCGGCATGTGTTGTTAAGGCGTTAAAAAGAGCTGATATAAAGCATGGGGACACTGTCCTCATTATTGGTCTCGGCGTTATGGGGCAGATCAATGTTTTGCTTTCAGGAAAATACGGCGCCGGTAAAATCATCGGCGCAGACATGGTTCCGTTCAGACTCCAGAAGGCCAGGGAATTTGGAGCCTGTGAAGTTATTGATGTATCAAAGCATAATCTCATCGATGCCCTGAAAGATATAACAGATGGAGAGATGGCGGATATTGTTATCGTTGGGCCGAATAGCGTTGATGTTATGAAGCAGGGCATCTCGGCAGTAAGTTCAGGCGGCAGTGTTCTGTTTTTTACACCTGCAAAGCCCGGAGAACAACTTACTATTGATCCGAATGACCTGTATTTCAGGGATATAAATATAATAACCAGCTATTCCTGCGGCCCTGCTGACACAGCAGAAGCACTGGATATCATTGAGCAGGGGACTATAAGGGCTGAGTTGCTTGTTACGCACAGATTACCCGTAGAAAAGACTGCTGAAGCTTTCAGACTGACTGCAGATGCAAGGGATTCATTGAAAAGTATTATTCTATTTGATTGAATTGAACACAGCGGAGGATATTTCATGTCACAAAGAAAAGACGTCCCTGTAACCTGCGATTGGAGGGAAAAACCTTTTCAAGCAGGAAAAGCACCCAAAGAAAACAAAACAAAACTTTACACATATAAGAGCAACTTCACCTGGAAAGATATCAGAACAGAGAAGTATAAATCAGCAGGCAAAGGCTGGGCTGATATTATAAGGCAGACATTGATCGGCAACCATGGTGAATCCGCGAAATTTCACCTAAGATATTTTGAGATAGCTTCAAATGGTTTCAGCAGTTTCGAGAAGCACAGGCACGAACATGTTGTCATCGGGATAAGAGGTGAAGGGACCTGTATTGTGGGAAAGAAAAAATACAGAATCTCTTTTCTTGATACCCTTTATATAAAACCTGATGAACCCCACCAGTTAATAAATCCTTACAATGAACCATTCGGATTCTTCTGCATAGTGAATGCAAAAAGGGATAAGCCAAAAATTATCCGTTAATTGCTTTATTAAGATTTACAAAAACCTTATCCCAGGTATATTTCTCCCTTACCAGCTTACGTGAATTATCACGAATGGCCTCCCACTTTGCTTTATCCTGCAAGAGAACTCTGCAAGCTTCAACCATTTTCTCCTGAGTGTCTGCTATGGCAATATGACGCATATCCTGCACTTCGAGGCTTTCAACACCAGCCGGAGTTGTGACAGCCGGTATGCCACGGTACATGGCGTTTATAACCTTTACCTTCATTCCGCTTCCGAACCGCAGGGGAGCTAAAAAAACCCTGCATTTTGAATAATACCCTTTCAGGTCTTCCACAAAACCGGGGAGAAAAATATCCTTTCTGCTGTTGCAGATTTTTTGCAGCCGCGGGTCCGGATTACGACCCACTATGTAAAGCCTAAGCTCAGGGAACTGTTGCTTGAGGCTATCCCAGGCATTCCTGATGAACCAGAGCAATCCGTCTGTATTAGGTTCCCAGGTTAATGTGGCCACGCAGAGAAGGGCCTCCTCTGTTTTGTCAAATTCAATATCCGGCTCCTGCAGAAGCGCCTCATCCCCAAGGTGATACGTCTCATAGAATTTATCATCTTCAACTCCTATTTTTATCAGGCATTCAATATCCTTGGGAGCTGCTAAAACAGCATGGGCTTTTCTGCAGATAACCTTTTCATATTCCCTGATTTTTCCTGCCTCTCTAAATGCAAATGTCTTTTTCAGGATATTTTTTTCATTCCGGGCATACTCTTCCCAGATAACATGCTCTGCATTATGCATGTGCAAAACCACCCGCCCTGAAAACCCATCAGGCACATATTGAAACATCAGGTATGAATCAAGAAACAGTATCTCATAGTCTGCTGCGATTTTCTCTATATGCCTTTGGAAGGTAGCAGAGTAATTTCTCACCAGAGAAAGCGGGACTTGCCGGATATAGCTTTTCAGCAGATTCGAAATATTTCTTTTTTTGAAAAGATGCTCTTCATAAACAGAACTTATATTAAACCTTGAGAAGAGCTCATCTCTGCAGGAGATTCCCTGATCCTGATAAAAGAAAGCAAGTGCAAGAGAGCTGTTTTTTGAAAGATATTCAATAATCTTCCAACGTTTTATTGCCCCTCCGCTGACAGGGGGATAAGGACACTGATGAGTCAGAAAAAGTATTTTTTTCATTGAAAGCCTGTATCCATTTTCGATCTCTGGTATTATTATATCCTATGCCGGTGAAGTCAAAAAAAATACTTATGGTACAGCCAAATCTTCAGCCTCCCGGAGGCGGGAATGGAGTATGTGCATGGATGCTTGAGGCATTGAAAGATGAATATGATATAAGTGTCCTGTCATGGCAGCCGGTAGACCTTGCCTCTATCAATTATTACTACGGAACATCGCTCACCAAGGCTGATATGGCACTTTACACAGTCAACCCTGTCCTGAGGAGGCTTGTTGAATGCATTCCCACTCCTGTCAGCCTGCTAAAATGGGCACTGCACCTCCGTAGTTGCCGGAAGATACAAGAACGTTTTGATATTCTGATCACATGCAATAACGAGGCAGACTTCGGCCGAAAAGGGATTCAGTATATCCACTTCCCATGTCTGTATTTCCCGCGACCCAAGGTCGATCTGCGATGGTATCACAGCATCCCGTTCTCTGTATCGCTTTACCGCAGTTTTTGCTATGCGCTTATACCATTTTCATCCGAAAGGGTAAAACAGAATATAACTCTCGTAAATTCAGACTGGATAGGTGCAATGGTCAGGGAGCAATCAGGCGGCATTGAAACAACAACACTTTACCCTCCGATAGCCGGGGACTTTCCTGACACAGACTGGGCAGAACGTGAAAACGGATTTGTCTGCATCGGCAGAATATCACCTGAAAAGGAGATCGAAAAGCTCATTGATATTATTGGCAGATTACGGGCTGCAAACAGTAATATGCATCTTCATATAATCGGAACTCCTGACAATCCCGCCTACTATGCCCGCATTGCCGGAATAGTCCGTCAGAATCCCTCATGGATATCTATTGAACATGATCTGCCGCGCAAAGCGCTTATAAGCCTTATTACCAGTCATCGCTATGGAATTCACGGGATGATTGATGAACATTTCGGCATGGCTGTAGCCGAGATGGTAAGAAGCGGCTGCATAGTCTTTGTGCCGAACAGTGGCGGCCAGACAGAGATCATCGGAGATTGTGAGCGCCTGAGCTACTCTTCAGTGGAAGACGCTGTCGCTAAAATCTCATACGTGCTGGCAAATCCCGATGAACAGGATGAACTGAGGTCATACCTTGCCCCGCGCCGGGACCTCTTTACTGTGGAACGATTCATAAGTGATGTTAGAGCTGTTGTGAGAGAATTTGTTGAAAAGCAACTTATTGCTGTCACTAAACATTCACAAGCTTAAAAAACTCGGGGCTGTTTTGTAAGAGTTCATCCCATCCTCCTGTGGCCTCTATTCGACCATTACGGATAAATATGATCCTGTCACAGTTCTTAATAGTCTGTATGCGGTGCGCTACAAGAATAATTGTTGTATGACCGCGAAGAGAGTGAATGGCATCTGCCAGATTCTGTTCGGTACGGCTGTCCAGTGCAGAGGTAGCTTCATCGAATATCAGAATCTCAGGATTAAGATAAAGCGCTCTGGCAACTGCCACGCGCTGTTTTTCTCCTCCTGAGAGTGTTACACCACGTTCGCCGATTACGGTATCAAGACCTTTGGGAAGGGATGAGACAAAATCCTCAAGCTGTGCCAGACGCAACGCTTCAAGCACTTTATTTTCTGATATCTCTTCGTCCGGTATGCCAAATGCAATATTGCGGCGGAGCGTATCATCGGTAAGGTATATGTCCTGTGGGACATACCCGATCTTTTTCCGCCATGCTGATACCTTATTGCTGATATCTATGCCGTCAACAGTAATCTTTCCGCTGGAGGGAGGGATAAGTCCGAGTATAATATCAATGATGGTACTTTTCCCGGCTCCGGTTGCTCCTGCGATAGCAACATATTCTCCGCGTTTAATCGTCAGACTCAGATCGTTCAGAACTTGGCCGGTTTTTTCATTATAGGAAAAACAGACATGTTCTGCCGACAAGCTATTTTCAAAGGATAAATGCTGATCAATATCTTCCTGACGCGATCTGTCCTGAGCAATACTGAGAAGAGTGAAATCATCATAGAGCAAGTCAGCTACAGCTCCTCCGTACCTGATATTATTCACATGCATGGTTATGCGGTTAAATGAAGGAATTGCGCGGAATCCTGCATAGGCATATAACCCGAGCAGCGGTAGTATTGAATGACCGTATCCTGCTTTATTCCGTGTCAGAATTACCATTACCAGTGGAATGCAGATAAAAACAGTTTCTACAAGAAAGCGTGGAGCAGCATGCAATGTAGAATACCACTTCCTTATCGATGATATGCCCTGCTGGTATGAAGAAAAAAGGCTGTTCCAGTATTGCTCCCGTCCCATTACCTTAACCTCTTTGATTCCTCCAAGGGCCTGCTGCACAGCCTGCTGGGATTTTATGCGTAGTTTCTGGTGTTCTGCACCAAGCCGGTAGAACCTGGAGTGGGTCGCATAAAGGAGCGTGCCGAGCAGAAAAACAATAATCGCCAGTGAAACAAGTGTCATTAAAGGCGCGGCGATCACAAGAATAATAATAATGCCGGAGAGCACCAGTATTTCTGACATGCATGCAACTGCTGATTCCAGCACCAAACGCACAGCATCATCTGCACCTCTGATTGTCCGGTCAATCAAGGAAGCTGAATTACGCCTGAAATGAAACGTGAACGGAGCTTTAAGATACCGGCTCAAGAGTTCGCCTGAAAGAAATTTGATTGTCGTGCTGGTCACTGAACTTCTGAGATATGCAGAGACCAGCAAAAATGCATTCTTGAGTATATAGAAAAAAGTCACCATGATCGTAAATGAAAGAACAATTGATGAAGCACCCTTAATATCAAGTGTTTCATACAACTGTGATACAACGGGGATTGTATAAATACTGTTCGGATTATCCAGTATCTTTATGAGAGAAAATATAGCAACTGCTCCAATGCTCTCCAGAATTGCCTCGACAACAGAAACAGGCACCAGCCCAAACCAATACATACGCAAGCGTTGACTGAGTAAAGAAAACATTCTTTGTATCCTTCTAACCATTGCTTCGTCTCTTGATGATATCTCCAATGATGCTGTTAAGCCTGTCACCGAAAGCTGCCCGGGAGAATTTTGCAGCTACCCTTTGCCGGCCCTCTCTTCCCATGCGCTCAGCTGCAGCCGGGTCTGCTGCAATTCGGGCGATAGCATTTGCAAAGGCAGCAGGAACAGGATCACATAGAATGCCGGTTACATCATTCTCAATCGTTTCGAGAGGCCCACCCTTATTAACTGCTACAACAGCACGTCCGGCAGCCATCGCTTCAACAACTCCGATCCCGAAATGTTCGTTTATGCTTGTGTAGACAAGGCATATGCAATGATTCAGAAGCCAGTTGATCTCTGCATCTGTAAGAGACCGCAGAAATATAACCTGCTCCTGAAGATCAAACATCGCTGTCAGTTCCTGTAAATGCCTTAATGTTTCCCTGTTTTCCGGCAGACGCTCATCACAGGCGCCGGCAAAGACAAGCCGCATTTGTTTGAATGTTTCTGACGGCACTATTCCTTTCAGAGCTCTGAATGACTCTATTGCCAGATTCAGGTTTTTCCCGGGATCGTACCTGTTCAGTGAAAGAATGATCTTTGAGTCAGCATCAGTTGCTTCAGGCAATGAAGCAGGCTTTGTCATATCTCCGGAGTACCTGGACAGATCAACTCCGGGGTACAAAATATCCACACGTTTTGTATCAAGCATAGGAAAAGCTTTGCGTAAAACCCCGGCAGTAAATTCGCTGTTCACAAGAATACAGTCTGCCATACCCAAGCCAAGCTCTTCCATACGGTCGACAGGATACCTGTAGAGAGAATAGATACCTTTACGCACCGGCGCAAGAAGCATATCAGGATAATGACAGTAATAAATAATCCTTGATGATGAGGCGAGACGGATAAGCGGAATGATATGCGGCACCAGATCACAGAAGACTATGTCATAATTACATTTACTGATTGCCATAGCCAATGCTGCATATGCCATACGTACAACTGAACATGGGGCTCTTAAATGATTGGCTATCTGTGAAGGAATAAAACTTCCCCTGACACGGATATCCACATATCCGCTGCGTGTTTCTTCAAAGCAGTAATCCTTATTATGCCTTGCAGTAAAAACAGTCACTGCGTGACCTCTATGCTGAAGTTCAAGTGCAGCATCAACCACCAGCCTTTCTGCACCGCCAATGCCAAGTTCAGGATGCAAAAAGGCAATATGAAGCTTCCTTTTGCCCGCATGTATGACATTTTTTTTCAGATGTTTTTTTTGGTTCATGAGATGATCGAGAGTGTAAAATAAATCTTTCGGATTTATAATATAGCCACGGTGTATATCTGTCAATGTAAATGCAGGAGCAGGCTCAAGTATGCCGTATTCTCAGCAACAGTGTGCTTTTCATATGGGTTCAAAGAAAAAACTTTATAAAGCTAAACCGGACAATTCAGAGAAAGCAATAAAAATACCCACTGATGCCACGCCCGCGGGGGAGAATATTCTTAAAATCTGGCAGTGGACAGCTCTTTTTTTATTGGCCTTTTCATTATGCTTTGCGCTCAGGCTAATTGAAGTGCCGGCCCGGCAGCTTTCCCTCCGCCAACTCGATGGTATCCCGTTAATGCAGAATCCTGACAGCTATGCATGGCTGGCAGGAGCAATAAAAATCAATCAATATTCAGACAGCCTTTTATCCGGGATTATTCGGATTATTCATAATATTACCAGTCTGGACATCGGGTTTATTGGATTCTATCTTCCTCTTTTTATGGCCCCTTTGGTTATTATACCTGTTGGTCTTTTAGCCATGAGGTGGCGCATGCCGGAAGCTCTACTGGTATCAGGGGTAATGACCGGTGCATCATTTGGATTCCTTCTCCGCACCCAGACCGGATGGCTTGACACCGATGTGTTCACTCTCTTCTTTCCTGTTTGCTTTGCTGTATGCGTTATCATTTGGCTTGAACCGCTCATACGTATCCCCGTGGGTACCAAAGAGGCTATCGACCGGAGAAAAGTCTATGCAGGCGCATTGCTTCTCGGCACACTCCTCAGAATCTATTTTGCGCTCTATCCAAGCGGTGAAGTCATCGGACTGAGCCTCCTTGCCTGTGCAGCTTTCACAGGCCTCGTTTTCGCAAGAAAAGGGCTCAGATATGACATTGCTGTTTCTTTGGGGATTATTCTCATTGCAGGTGATGGCACCATACATGGGCTTATCATTGTATCCGGAATCGCTCTGCTGGCAATAGCCAAGCCTGATTATTTCACGAACAGAAAAGTAATGCTCGCCATAGGGGCAGTCCTTGCGTTAAGCTTTTTTCTATCTTTTAATTTGCATAATAAGATATCCGGTATCTGGTTCCATCTCAGCCGGTACGGTAAAATTTCATCTCATTCCGATATTCTTATGCTGCCTTCGACTATTGAGACCGTTGCAGAGGCAAAGGCTACAAGCATGATAAACGTTGTAAGATTACTTGCATGCAACTGGATTCTCCTGATAGCCGGGATAGCAGGATTTCTATACTGTATCTGGCGGCGCCCATCTGCACTTGTTTTTGCCCCTCTGCTTATTGTTGGTATTTTCAGTACAAAACTCGGTTGGCGTTTTACCATGTACGGAGGGGTTGTTTTGGGTATAGGGCTTGGATTTGGGATTGTCAGTATGCTCAGGTCCTTTGGCTTGAAAACTTCCTTCCGATGGATTGTTCAGATGCTTTTACTGATTTTTGTTCTCTGGTCGATAAGGAGTACTATATTGACTGAAAAACCGGCTTTATTCCTTACAAAAGAATATGCACAAACTCTTAAGGAATTACGTTCAATGTCCTCTCCTGATGACCAGATATGGATCTGGTGGGACTGGGGTTATGCTGCCCAGTATTTTACAGA
>Ga0194126_10002183_pt1 | contig 31982 bp, 26 predicted proteins | sample TA2KigC150mmetaG_FD_148641 | JGI IMG/M metagenome (GOLD analysis project Ga0194126, IMG submission 148641) | Freshwater microbial communities from Lake Tanganyika, Tanzania - TA2015035 Kigoma Deep Cast 150m | ecosystem: Environmental > Aquatic > Freshwater > Lake | place: Tanzania: Lake... | reverse complement strand
CAACGGCCTCCACGAGAAGCCTCTTCGTGCGCCCGTCTTTGAAGAAGACCGATTCAGGCAAGCTTACACAATGCTCCACAAAACGGTAGTCCAAGAACGGGAGGCGCGTCTCCACGCTGTGAGCCAAGCTGGTGCGATCTTCGTACCGCAGCAACGGCGGCAGGCTCCAGGTGAGCAGGTCGGCAATCTGGTGATCGTGAAACGCGCTCACGTCCGCCATGCGGGCGCTCCACACACGGCGGGAGAGGTTCCGCCAGTCGGGTCTGAGCCATGCGTCGATCGAACTTTCTCGGACCCTCAGCCACGCGGGCAAATAGCGTTGCCCGCTGCGCCAATTGAACAGGCCGCGATCTCCACGGGCAAAGAGTCCAAAGAGGTGCTTAGCCGCATCCCAGCGCCGACGCCGCGCGATGAGGTCTCGGAGAAAAAAGAAGGCGTACTTCTTGTATCCACAGAGAGCCTCATCGCCACCCTGACCGTCGAGGAGCACCGGAACCTCGGCTTGCCGCGCGGCCCGCATCACGCGCCATTGGGCATACATGCTCAGCGTGCTGAAGGGCTCATCAAGATGGTATACGAGCCTGTCAAGCTCTGCGAGCGCTCCTTCCTCGTCGGGAAAGACCTTCACCGGGTCCGCGCCGCAGTGGACATTCACCGCATCCATGTAAAGCTGCTCGTCATACCCGGGGAGTTGGAAGCAACTGGAAAAGGTCTTCACTCGCACGCCCAGGTCGCGGCTCACCACTCCCACAATGCTGGAGGAATCGATGCCTCCCGACAGGCACGTCCCCACAGGCACATCAGAACGCAGCCTGATGCGCACCGCGTCCCGGAAAAGCTCTCCTGTAGCTTGAACCGCCTCGTCCCACGAGAGGTTTTTCAGTTCGGTGACAGGGCTCCAGTAGCTTTGTGCGGTCTGCACACCGGGGGTTTCGTTGAGGCCCCACGACAGCGTATGCCCTGCAGGAAGCGGATGCACTCCTTCAAAGAAGCACAGATCCGGTTCATGCCCGGCCACGCCGTCGATGAGGAAATCGACGAGCTGTTGGCGATGGGCCTTGGCGCTGAATCCGGGAAGATCGAGGAGCTGTTTTTGCTCGGATACCAAAGCAACCAGGTCCGGGCCTGACCAAAGGTACAGAGGTTTTACCCCAAGCCGGTCCCGCGCGGCAAAGACCCTCTCGCGGGCCATATCTACAATTACAAACGCGAACATCCCGTTGAAGCGCTTGACGCAATCAGCTCCCCATTCCTGATACGCGGCGAGCATCACCTCAGTATCGGTTCCAGTGTGGAACACGTGTCCCAGCGACTCCAGTTCAGCGCGTAATTCAAGATAGTTGTATACTTCCCCGTTGTACGTGATCCAGCAGGTCCGGTCATGGGATGGCATGGGCTGCAAGCCCGCGGGACTCAGGTCGAGAATGGCCAGTCTTACGTGGCCCAGGCCCCAGGAAGCGGCATCGTCAGAATCATCATCAAAGAGCTGATTTCCACTACCCAGGATCAGCCCCCGTCCGTCAGGGCCTCTGTGCGCGGCGCGATCCATCGCGCGCGACACGAGCGACTTAAGCTTCGGGATCGGCTTGCTTGCAAACAGACCTACAATTCCACACATAGTTCAAACCATCGAAGGAGACCGGGCGCGGCCTGCAGCCTCCCACAACTTGACGGTCGTCTCGATCACTCCTAGCACGAATGCCGGTGTTTCGCACGTGTCAGAGTTTAGGTTTTCGCGCGCTCCCGCTGTGAAGGGCGACTATTTGACTCTGTGCGAAAAAAGATTATCATAGGAGGGTTCGTGAGTCTGGGCAATGGAGCGCTGTGATGAGATTTTGGCGGCTACCGTTGGATGCTGAGCACCATTCGATCCCCCGAGGCGAGGTCCACATAATTGACAATCGATGCAAGGGTTGTGGATTCTGTGTTGAATTCTGTCCCAACGGGTGTCTCAGGGAAAGCAAGCGTTTCAATGTGAAGGGCTACCATCCGCCTGAAATGGTCTACGGGGCGGAGGAGGACTGCGGAGACTGCGGCTTGTGCAGTCTGATATGCCCCGAATTTGCGATCTACACCCAATTGAAAGAAGCCAAGAAAATAACCGAAGACGACATCCAGAAGGTGACGACCCGCTATTCCCGTAAGGACAGGCGGTACGCGAAGAAGCGCTGAAGCTCCGGGAACGCGGGATCAGCGGCCGGGCCAAGAGCGCGCCTTGGACATGGGGCGCCTCCGATAGGCAAACCGAGCCGCGCCGAAGCCCCGCGAACGGCAACAGATGAAACGCCTCGATTCAGAGGCCGAGGCGCCAGGACGAACTATGGCGGAGAAGGACCTGCTCACAGGCGAGCATTTCATTCACGGCGACGCGGCGTGCGCGGAGGGCGGCATCGCCGCGGGCTGCCGGTTCTTTGCAGGATATCCTATCACCCCGGCCACTGAGGTGGCGGAACGGATGGCGGCACGGCTCCCGCAAGTGGGCGGTATTTTCATCCAGATGGAAGATGAAATCGCGTCCATGGCCGCGATCCTCGGCGCGTCCTGGGGCGGCGTAAAGTCCATGACATCCACATCGGGCCCCGGGTTTTCTCTGATGATGGAGAACGTGGGCCTGGGTATGATGACGGAAACACCATGCGTGGTGGTGGACATTCAGCGGGCCGGGCCTTCTACGGGATTGCCCACTCTGGTGGGTCAGGCGGATGTGATGCAGGCCCGGTGGGGCTCTCACGGGGACTACGGATGCATAGCGTTGGCGCCGTCGTCGCCGCAGGAGTGCTTCGATTATACGGTGCTCGCGTTCAACTACTCGGAAATATATCGCCAGCCGGTATTTGTTCTCGCGGACGAGGTGGTGGGGCACACCACGGAAAAGGTGGTCATCCCCAGGAGGGAAGATCTCCGGATCGTGGCAAGGGCCGAGCCGCAAGCGCCCGCTCATGATTATCTCCCGTTCGACAGCGCGGGGCCTCTTCCCGCGCCGATGGCGATAGCCGGCGCAGGGTATCGGGTCCACGTAACAGGGCTGACGCATGACGAACGAGGATACCCGGTGATCACGGACGTAGTCCAGGAGCGCAACGTCCGCCATTTAGTGGACAAGATCCGTAAGAATGCGGACAAGATCATACGGGCGGAACAGATCCATCTGGACGACGCGGAGGTGGTCGTAGTCGCGTACGGGTGCACCGCGAGGGTGGCGAGGCAGGCGGTGGAGGATCTGCGCAGACGCGGTCATCGTGCCGGACTGTTGAGACTGATCACGCTCTGGCCTTTCCCTTCGCAGATCGTTCGGCGGCTCGCGACGACTGTGAAAGCATTTATTGTGCCTGAAATAAATTACGGGCAGATGGCGTACGAAGTGGAACGCACCGCGGGCGGCGGAGTGGAGATCGTGCTAATGCCGCTGATGGGCGGGTCGATCCACACGCCCGAAGAGATTGAAGAGGCGGTGGGAGAGTATTTGTGAGCCTACCACTTACCGATCGGCCGCAGCTCATGACCCTAATGATCCGGGAGTCCACATGAAAGTCCGTTACAGAGCGCTCCATCCCTTTGACAAAGAGGCTGAAGAGAGGCACATCCAAGAAGATCACGGGCTGCACCCGTATGACGAGTACCTGAAACCGGGACGGATCCCGCACATCTGGTGTCCGGGTTGCGGCCTGGGAATCGTGGTTACCGCGTTCATCGAAGCTATGAAGCAGAAGAACGTCCCGGTGGCGCAATCGGCGGTGGTCTCGGGAATCGGCTGCACAGGGCGAGTTGCGGGATACCTGGACATGGACACGTACCACACCACTCACGGTCGAGCGATCCCGTTTGCCACTGGTCTCGCTCTTGTCCGGCAGGACCTGATTGTGACGGTCTTTTCCGGGGACGGCGATCTCTTCGCCATAGGGGGTAATCATTTGATTCACGCGGCGCGGCGCAACGTGAATCTCAAGGTTATTTGCGTGAACAACTTCAACTATGGCATGACCGGCGGCCAAGTTGCGCCGACCACCCCTATCGACGCCCGCACATCCACCACGCCGTTTGGAAATGCGGAGCCCTCGTTCAACCTGCCCCATCTTGCTCATGCGGCCGGCGCCGTGTACGTTGCCCGTTGGACAACGTACCATGCCAGACAGCTCGTGCATTCCATTTCCCAGGCGTTCGACAAGAAGGGCTTCACTTTTGTGGAAGTGGTAGCGCCGTGTCCCACCGGGTTTGGGCGCCCGAACAAGCTTGGTTCAGGGCTGGATGAAATGCGTCACTACCGAGAGGTGTGTGAAGTCCGCAACGGAGCCGATCCCAGTGAAGTGGAGATTCGGCTCAGAGAAAAGATTATTGTCGGGACCTTTGTCGATGTGGAACGGCCTGATTTCATGGAGCATTATCAGTCACTTGTCGTTGCCCGCGCTCAAGCGAAAGCAAAGTCCAAAGGAAAGGGCAAGGCCGCATGACCGACAAACAGGAAGTGAGACTAGCCGGTTTCGGCGGCCAGGGGATCGTCCTCTCGGGGCATATACTGGGCAAGTCGGCCGCGCTCTTTGAAAAGAAGAACGCGGTCTTTACCCAGAGTTACGGCCCCGAGGCCCGGGGTGGCTCGTGCTCCGCGGATGTGGTGATCTCGGACGCGCCTATCCATTACCCCAAGGTCAAATGCCCGGACGTGCTGGTGCTCATGAGTCAAGGAGCGCTTGCAACCTATGGCGACGCGATTCGTCCCGGAGGGGTCCTGATAATCGATGAAGACCTGGTGAAGCTGAGCAAAGAACCTGAGGGGCTTACGGTATACCGAGTGCCGTGCACCCGCATCGCGGAAGAGATGGGCAAGAAGATCGTGGCGAATATTGTGATGTTGGGCGCTGTGACCGCGCTTGCCGGCGTCTGCTCGTACGATGCCATGAAGGAGTCGGTCCTCTCTTCAATCCCTGCCGGCACCGAAGATCTGAATGTCTCAGCGTTCGACAAAGGCTACCAATATGCGAGCGGCTTGTTGAAACCCTCGAAGGTCCCATCGGGCCGCCGAGGATTGTAATCCGCTAAGGAGCGATAGCCGGTCCCACACTCGACTCGAGATTGAAGGCATCCGGAGGAACGGCGCAATTGAGCGAAAAGACGTTACCAAAAGCACCCCGCCCGCAGATGAACGATCTTCGTATCGGCGTATATGTTTGCCATTGCGGCAAGAACATCAGCGGCACCGTCAGGTGCGAGGAAGTAGCCCGGTATGCCCAAGGTCTACCCGGAGTGGTCCTTGCGAGGGATTCGCTTTATACATGCTCTGAGCCGGGCCAGGAGCAGATAAAGGGTGACATAAAAGCGCACGATCTCAATCGTGTGGTGGTGGCGTCGTGCACCCCCAGGCTCCATGAACCGACCTTTCGCGCTGCCTGTGAGTCTGCGGGACTCAACCCCTATCTCCTGGAAATGGCCAATATTCGAGAGCATTGCTCTTGGGTCCACCTCCACGACAAGGACGCGGCCACCGAAAAGGCCAAAGATCTCGTTGCGATGGCTGTTTCGCGTGCGGGCCGGCTGGCGCCACAGACAGAGGTGACGGTCTCGGTCATGCGCAAGGCTATGGTCATCGGAGGCGGTGTCGCGGGCATCCAAGCTGCTCTGGATCTGGCTGACGCCGGATATAAGGTCTACCTGGTGGAACGATCGGGAAGCATCGGGGGGCGCATGGCCCAGATCGACAAGACCTTTCCGACCATGGACTGCTCGATCTGTATTCTCGCCCCCAAGATGAGTGAAGCAGGCCGGCATCCCAACATCGAATTGCTCACCTTGTCGGAAGTTACGGGGGTGCAGGGTCATATCGGCAACTTCCATGTACGGGTGCTCAAGAAGGCTCGTTACGTCACGAGCGAGTGCACCTCGTGCGCAGATTGCATATCGGTCTGCCCGCAGCTCGCTCCGGACGAGTTCAATGCAGGGTTGTCCATTCGGCGTGGCATATACATCCCCTTTGCGCAGGCGGTCCCCTCCACGTTTATGATCGATATGAACATCTGTCTGAACAACCAAGGAATCGTTGCCTGCGACCGGTGCTTCCAGGCCTGTTCCAAGAAGTGCATCGATTTTGCGGACCGGGATCAGGAATTGATACTCGACGTGGGTACCATCGTGGTGGCCACGGGTGTGGATGTGTATGATCCCACGTCTCTCACCGAGCTGGGTTACGGAAAGTTCCCCAACGTTATTACTACATTGGAATTCGAGCGGCTTATCAACGCAGGCGGGCCCTCCTCGGGCGAACTCATCAGGCCATCCGACCGCGAGAGACCGAAGCGGGTCGCGTTTCTCCAGTGCATCGGTTCGCGGAGCAAGCGCAGCAACCCTTACTGCAGCAATGTCTGCTGCATGAATACCATTAAGGATGCGCTGCTGATTAAAGAGCACTGGCCCGACACGGAGATCACGGTGTACTACGTCGATATCCGTGCGTTCGGTAAGGGCTTCGAGGACTTGTTCCAGCGGGCTCGCCGGGAGGGGGTCACATTCATCCGAGGTATTCCCGGTGAGATTATCGAAGACCTGGCAACGGACGATCTTACCCTGCTCGGAGAAAACACGCTCCTGGGCACGCCATACCGTTCAACCGTGGACATGGTGATCCTCTCGGTGGGAATCAAGCCGCGGCAGGACTCGGAGCTACTCCAGCGACTGCTGAACTTGGCCACGGACACGGACGGGTTTTACATGGAAGCCCATCCGAAACTCAAGCCGGTGGACACTACCACAGGCGGTGTTTTCATCGCGGGCGCGGCCGAAGGTCCTAAGGACATTAAGGATTCGGTCACCCAAGCCTCTGCCGCGGCGTCACGCGCGAACATATTGATGAGCAAAGGCGAGGTGAAGATCCCGGCCATCACCGCCGGGATCGACCCTGACAAGTGTACCGCGTGCGGACTCTGCGCCCGCGTCTGCCCGTATCACGCGATCGTGGGCGGAAAGGAAGAAGGCCTTTACCGCGTGATCGCGGCCGCGTGCCAGGGCTGCGGCGCGTGCGTGCCCGAGTGCCGATTCGGCGCGATCGATCAGACACATTTCACCGAAAGTCAGATCGTTGAACAGATCGACGCTGCGCTGGCCGGCGATCCCCACAAAAAGATTCTGGCTTTCGCGTGCAACTGGTGCTCTTACGCGGGCGCGGATTTTGCCGGTGTCTCCAGGATACAGTATCCCCACAATGTCAGGATCATTCGGACCATGTGCTCGGCGCGGGTTTCGCCGGCATGGATCGAGCGGGCTTTTACTAAGGGCGCGGGAGCTGTCCTTGTTTCCGGATGTCATCCGGCGGATTGCCACTATAACAACGCGAACCAGAACACAGCTCGACGAGTAGAGCGTTTCTGGAGGCGTATGGAGAAGTTAGGCATTAACAGGGATCGCCTCAGGCTTGCATGGATCTCTGCGGCGGAGGGCGCGCAATTTGCCAAGGTGATCCGTGAAATGGAAGCCGGGTTGAAGACCATCAAACCCGCGGAAATCGAAAACGCGGCCAAGAAGCTGTTCCGAGAAGCGAACAAGAAGAGCGACGCCACATGACCATCAAAATTTGGAAGTTCTTTGACCGAGAAGAGCTGTACGAGTGCTATCAGTGCGCACGCTGCACCGGTTCATGTCCGGCCATGGAGGTCACGGCCGCGCTCGGACCCCGCGGAACCATCCTTAAATGTTTGAATCTCGGTCACGAGGCGGTGGTGCAGGATGAAAAGGTGTGGTTCTGTTGCACGTGCAATGTCTGTGACGACAGGTGTCCCCAACAGATTCCCATCTCGGATCTGCTGGTGGCGCTGCGTAATTCCGCGGCCCGCAGAGGCAACGTCCCGGGCCGGCTCTTGCTGTCGCTTGAACTTTTGGCAAAAACAGGCCGCACCATGATTGTTCACCAGCTCGATGAGATGCGGGCGCACCACGGTCTCGCTCCGCTTCCTCCCGCTCCGGTAGATGAAGTCCGCGCGATTCTGAAGAGGGCCGGCCTGGAGGAAGTCCTGGACTTCTAAGGCATTCTGAAACTTGCAGGTTAAGGGTCCGAAAGGTTGTCATGAAATACGCGTTGTATCTGGGATGCGCTATTCCCATCAAATATCCCGGGTTTGAGGCCGCTACTCGCCTTGTGTGCGAGCGTCTGGGGATTGAATTGGTCGATGACCTTCCGTTCTCTTGCTGCCCTCCACCCACGGGTCTCAAGATGGTCCACTATGATTCCTGGCTCGCGCTTGCCGCACGCAACCTGTGTCTTGCGGAGGAGGCCGGACTTGACCTGCTCACCCTCTGTTCCGGCTGCGTCAACACCCTCAAAGAGGCCAATCAGGCGCTCAAGCACAGCGATGCCAAGCGCCGCAGGGTCAACAAGATTCTGGAAGCGCACAACCGTAAGTTCAACGGCGCCATAGAAGTGACCCACATCCTGGATGTCTTGTATCAAGACAGTGTGGTAGACAAACTCATCAAACTGATGGCAAGGGAAATACCTCTCCGGGTGGGGTGTCATTACGGGTGCCACTATTTTCGGCCCCCGCAAATGATGTATCCCAATGAGCTCTCCGAAGCCGAATCATACGTTCCGGTGAGGATGGACCACCTGCTCTCCATCATTGGCGTGGAACCGACGGAATACTCGAGGAAATTCCTTTGCTGCGGATCGCCCCTGGGCGCAAACGTCGATACCGAGGCGGGTTACGCCATTGTGGCCCAGAAGCTTCACTACATCCGGCAGCGTAACATTCAGGCGCTGTCCGTGATCTGCCCCTCGTGTTTCGAGCAATTCGACATGGGCCAAATCGCGCTCTCTCGCAAGCAAAAGGACCTGAGCAAGATTCCCACCTTTTACCTGACCCAGCTCATCGGCCTTGCTCTTGGATTCAGTCCCAAAGAGCTGGGGCTTGATGTGCACCGGGTCAAAGCCAAACGGCTTCTGGAAAGCATAGACGTAGCCTAGACTTTTCTCGAACGATCTACAAACGGATTAACCGCGCCCGTCTAGCCCGTTGCCAAGAATTTCGTCCCATTCGAAGCAGCGTGATACCGTCATTCCCGTGGAAGCACATAGGCGTTAAGTTAAGCAGCCCGGTACTTTCGTCCGTCATTCCCGCGGAAGCGGGAATCCAGTCACGCCAAAGGCGTGATTCAATCCCGCGTTCCGCGCGGGACTGGACCCCGGCGTTCGCCGAGGTGACGGACAGTCAATAGGCCATCACTCTTGGCAAATGCCATAGAGCATTCCAAGGAATTGGTCGTGACCGGCCTCCTGCTCCCCGAGGTTCAGATCAGCAATTCATCCGCCCAGCCTAATTTGATGAGCTGAATGCGGCTCAAGTCACTGACCCCGAGGCCATAAGTTTTATCGGCCGCCATAATATGTGTGGGAGGAACGTCCAGAGCCCGGTCTTCGCCGAAAAAGGCGAGCCGCTTTGCCTGAAGCAGTTGAGCGCCTATGGCGTCTACCGCCACAGGATCGGTTCCTACGATAATCCCCTTGTAGGGCCAGACGTATCTTGTGTCAAAGAAATGGGAACCCCTTCCATAAAACTGGGGTGTGAGGGCGCTGAGAATGTTCAGGCGGGTCTTTCCCTTTACGATGGGATAAGTCCATATTTTCCCGAGGGGCGAACAACCTTCGTCGTGGTAAGAAGATGGATCGGGGACAAACATGATGTAATTCTTCAGACAGGTCCCGACACCGGACCAATGATGGGTTCTTAACGGCCGCACATTGATGAGAGCGGAAGCTCTTAGGAAGACCGGGTTATGCAGGACTCCTCGGTCGTCGATAGCCATATCCTTTTCCGCCACTCCCGCATCCAGTAGACGACGCTTAATGGCTGCTTCCAATTCCTTGGGAGTCGGCAGCCGGGACCATGAGTTACTCTTAATTCCCACGACGTCAGAACTCTTAACGAGCTGCTGCCAGGCTTCCGCCGAGTCCTTTGCTCCTAAGAGACTGCTGACGGCTTCATCCAGCATGGATTGCAGAATCTCCCCTTGGACTTTGCCGTCGCTTCCTACCACCTCGGCATTCCGGATGAGCACAACTTTTGCGGTTGGCTCCGCTTCAGCCTCTCGCAGGATTCCTGCTCCCAGAGTAGCGGCCATCGCGGTTCCTGCCGTGACCCCAAGAAAATCCCTCCGGGTAATAATTTTTTCTTTCATCGGACTCAAACTCCTTTCTGTATCAGTTGCAGATACCCGCAGCAAATATCTCCCGTGGATGAGGTCCTACTCTTTATTCTCTCGCCCACGTCCTCTAAGCAATTTCTCTTCTGTCGATTTGAGCAACGCCTCGGCATCGACTGCCGTGGGACCTCCAAATACTACGACAACAACTTCACCCCTTTGCCGGGCCATGGTCCACTTCTCATCTTCCGTCTTAACAAGATCCTTTCCTCCGGCGTCAGGAAGGTAGGCGCCCATGAAACTCCGATAGGCATCCGTTGCCTCTTTCACGCCGGGATATCGAATGAGCAGCAGGTGGGTTTTCTGTTTTTCTTGAGTGTATTGGGCGAGCACGGCTTCCGTCCTCCGGCTCAGGTTTAGGATATTCTCATGGGCTATGAAAAACCGCAGGTTCAGGAGAACGTGACTTCTGAGATAGCGAACACTCCGATCGACCAGTCCAAGGTCCTTGCCGGGGATAAGGTCAACCAATTCGGGCTCCATCCCCATTCCCCGGATTAAATCCGCCGTTGCCCTGCCCATTGTGAGAATAGCCGATTCGACTTCCATCCCTCCTCCGTCCGCATAAATGCTGACAAAGTATTTTCCTTTCCAGAACCGGAGCAGTCCTCCTCCAAACTCCGATCCCTGGCCGATCCCTACGGTTTCATCCTGGCGCTCAAAAGAGAAGACTCCATAAGCATCCTCTGAAGAGGCCACTTCATAGAGTTCAACGGTGATACGGGGTTGATTCGACTTCTCAAACTTTCGAACCGTTAGGCCCTGAAAGCCATAGGCCAGATAGAGTTCCGCCGCTCCATCGATATACTCGAAAAGAGTTTTGGAGTCACTTTTCATCTCCTTGCCGTCCCACGTCCAGCCCGCCGCTTCAGCGGGCAGGGAGATCTCCGGATTCATTTTTCCCTTCTGCTCCCCTTCGACGATTTCGGCCACCGTGAATATCCAAACCATGATAACAAAACAAGCCCAAATCTTCGTATCGATTCCCTGGTGAGCGGCCCTCTTAATACGCCTTAGCATTCCAGCCCCTTGAGATCGAATGGGATCACCTGCGACATGACCGTCGCGGCGAGCAGTTTCATATCAGTTCTCCTTTCAAATGACATGCGGACGTCGGGGGACTGTAATACATTATATAGCCGGCCGAGGGAAATGCATGCCTAAGGCTCCGAACCTCTGACACGCTCCTCTCAATCAATATTGGGCTTCCCTCGCCACGAAATCCCGGGCCGGCTACGGGTCCAGCGGAGCACGTTTGGTGACCGCGTCCGGGACTTTCAGGTCTGGGCAGAGGAGCTGCATGATCGCAACATACGGCTTTGTGCGTTCCACGAGCACACGCAGGTCCCGCGCGGCTTCGGCGCCGGAGTCGCCTTTTGGGGATCCGGCTGTTGATTTGGCCTTGCCCAGAGTTTGGGCAATAGACTCGATCAGGTCCTTGATGACCTTTGCCATCTCGGGATCTTGTTCCCCTCCCTTGAGCATCTCTGCGATGGATTGCGACCATGACTCGGAAAGTCTGGCCACCTTCTCTCGGTCGCTCATGGTCTCCGAGCGGCTGATAGATACGATCTCGTCTATTCGGCTCTGGAGTTGCGAGCAGACCGCGGGATCGATGGTCAGGCCCTGGATTTGGGCCACACAGGGTTCAAGGGCGCCGACCGCCACAAGAAGACCGACGAAAATCCCCAGCGCAACAAGAAGTCTTTGAGTGATCATTTGAATCGCCTCTTATACGGATTGCCACGAATAGCATTCGTTCGGCCGCGAGACTGAAATTCCGCGGGACGCTCCCGTCGGCGTCTGTCGCGGAGAGTCAATTCCTCACCAGCGTTCAACGTGTATGCGCTCTTCCCTAAACCGCGCGGAAGGCGCTTTCTTCCGATTCGGCCAGCCGAGCGAAACCATGCACAAAGGGACGACATGGTCCGGAATGCGCACAAGCTCTCTGAGCTTCCGCATTCGGTTTTCTTCAGGATATATCCCGACCCAACACGCTCCCAGCCCCAGGGCGTTGGCCGCGATGAGGATGTTTTCAGTAGCCGCGGCGCAGTCCAGGATCCACCGGCCTTTGAGGATTTCCACCGTCGGGTCGCCGCACACGGAAATGGCCACCTGAGCCTGTTTGAGCATATCCGCATGGGGGTGAACAGTGGTAACGGCGTTCAGTGTCGCGCGATCTCTGATGACGACGAAATGCCAGGGTTCGTTCCCGGCAGTGGGCGCGCTCATAGCTGCTTTCAACAATTCGGTAACCGTCTCGTCCGAGACAGGGTCGCTGGTGTACTTCCTGATGCTTCGCCTGGTCAGAATAGCCTCGAATGCGTCCATGATCCTTTTCTCCCACGCGTATCCGGATGCCCCATTATACCTCACCCGCGTTTGTGCGCAATGTTACGGGGCATAATTCGTGGGCGAGCCGCCCGGTTCCGACGATTTATCTATTTCAGTAGCATCTTCCACCGCTTTTGCCGATGACGATAAAAAAGATGCGCAAATATCCAAATAGGCGCTGTTAACAATCCTGCTTCTATTTGAATCTCATCGGAATAAGTTAATTTGGTCGGCGTGGCCCGGCTAAAGCGTATGGTATGATTCCAGACTCGCGCCAACTGGCCGGTCTCATGACTAACAATCATGTTCCGATCTCTGTCGATTGTGACTATCTTTATACTATGCCGCCCGAGGGGGAAGATGCCAAGGAAGTATAATTTTAGTTCATACGATTTGCCTACGATCCATTCCCCTTCAAGGTCACTCTTTACAGGCGGTTGAAAACTCAAGATAGGCGAGGCTATAAATTGTAGCGACTGCGGGTCCATGATCTTTTCCCAGAGCCTTTCTTCGCTACAATCCAGGTAAGTTGAAATGCGTGCGATCATTCTTGGCCTCTGTTGACGCTGTGACACAAGTGTCGGAACCTGTGACTGCGGTCGGGACGCCTGACTTGTAACCATACTACTTTTCTATTAGTTTCTTCAAGTTCTCCCCCTCTTCTTCCATATGTCTTTCGGTGGCATCGACTAAAGACAGAATTGCGCGATTAAAGAGCCTGGGGATTCTCATATGATTAACGGCCGAAAAGATGCACTGACTGCCGGTGGATTCGAAGAGATAAACCGCTTTGGGATGAAAAATTGAAAGAGGGAAGAAGGGCTTGCATTCAACACATTTGTGTTTTTCCACATGTGTGCATCTTATTTTGATCTTACATAACTTCCCATGAAGGACTTCTTCAAAATAAGCGACAGAGCCGACCTCGTGCGGTCTTCCTTTGATCCAGCGACACGCAATATGAGATTCGGGATGCCAAGACTTATAATTCCTATCCAAATGTTCAAAGAAATCCCAGACCTCTTCTACAGATGCGGTAATCGCAATCGAATGCCTCAGAATGCGCTCTTGAAAAAAAATCATGAACATTTCTTGATCACTATTGTGCAAGACTTTAGACGAGAAGCTCCCTCTATTCAGACCCGCGATTCTCACGTCGCGGATGCTCGATCTAGATCGCCATTACCCACTAAGATTGTTAATGACCCCGACTACCAAAATGGGGAGCCAGAAAGCCACGCCGAGGCCACCGACGATAAGGCGCCACCATACTTGCCCCATTCCTCCAACTGCACCATTTGAGTCCAGAATAAGCCGTCTTGCCTTGAGACCCGACATGACCGCAATGAGCGATCCGATACCGAACAACCAGAGGATTGAGAAAATGATCCCCCGCCTCAGGACACGGGCGACTTCCTCTTGAATATGGCCGCTCTCCGCATCAACCATAATACACCTCCTCTGTAACTTATGTTTACCGAGATTATGCCGCGGTCTTGCCGATTCTGACACGTTTGCCCCAGAAGCTGATCGCCCCTCTGTCCCCGTTGGACTCAGGACGCCGAAACGGTCGTCAATCTCTCTCAGCAAAAGGAAGCCCGTGTCCCAAGTGATCTTGGCGTTTTGAAAATCCATCATAATGGAACGGTCAATTTGTGGGCGGATTTCCTCTTGTTGTTCTTCACCACTCCCCTGCATCCGGCGCCCTTCAATAATGGTCTATTTCCAATACCATATGATGAGGTTGCCGGAAAGCACATACCTTTGTTTGTATTGCCGCCGAATAATTCGGGGTTATATAGTTCACCCAAGAACGTGACAGTGGTGGCGCGGTTGGCCCACGCGGGCGTACGCCGCGGACCCCCTTGTCCGCCCCTCCTGGGCGGTCCATGAAGGCAGAGGCAGGGGAGCTGCCCCTACATCGCCGGGAGGGCCCGCCGATTTGGCTTAGGGTTGAGGCTGCAAGGCTGCAACGGGCTCCTGAGCCCTCTGGCGAGTCACGCGAGCAGAGTTGATAAGCGCGGTAACGAGAGCCGCAAGGTAGGGCAGCGATTGCACGACCAACAAGCCGGCCCAAACCAGCGCCGCGGGGAAGTAACGTCCATGAACAAAGACCACCGCGGCCGCCGTGGCCCACAGAACCATCATAAGCACAACCTCATCGCTCGCGGCGGCAAACGCGTCAAAGATATGCGGCCGATTTTTGCACTTGGGCGTCCTGAAGAACGGCTTGCCGCTGGTGAGGAAGCCTGAAATCACCGCCTTGGCAACCACATGCGATAGCGACGTTCCCGCGATGATCGATCCGAGGGTCTCTTTCAGCGGAAAACCTATCTTGAACATGTAGAGGTAAAGGGTCTTGACCACCTTGAAGAAGAAGATCGCTGCGATGGGCAGAAGCATGATCGCGGGTGGCGGTCCGAAGTGCACGGGCGCGGCAATCATCGCAAAAGACCAGATGAGCGCTACCACGGTCCAAATCAGATTTGCTCCGTCCGCCAGCCACGGGAGCCATCCGGCCAGGAAATGATACCTCTGGCCGACGCTCAGCTTGGTGGGCGCAAACCCGAAGAGTTGGCCGGCATGTCGCTTCATGATTTGAATTGACCCGTACGCCCATCGGAATCGCTGTTTCTTGTAATCGATGAATCGATCGGGCAAGATCCCGCGGCCGTACGAGCGATTCACGTATACCGCCCGGCGCCCGTGCTCCAGTATCCTCAGGCCCAATTCCGCGTCCTCGGTGATACACCATTCTGCCCAGCCACCGATCTCTTCCAACACCGACCTACGCACCATAGTCATGGTTCCGTGCTGAATAATGGCGTTGCGTTCATTCCGAGTGACCATGCCGATGTGGAAGAAGCCCTGGTACTCCGCGTAACACATGGACTTAAAGAGGTTGTCACGCTCCGGAACATAGTCCTGGGGCGCCTGGACGCATGCCACATCCTGATCTTGGAACAAGGGCACGAGTTCCTTGAGCCACGCGGGATCGACTTGGTAGTCGCTGTCGATCACCGCAACAATTTCCGCGTCGGCCGCGGTGTGCGCCAGGGCAAAGTTCAGAGCCCCGGCCTTGAATCCTTGCAGCGGGTCCACATGGAAGAAACGGAACGGCCCCCCGAGTCGCGCGCATTGGGCCTCCACGGGTTTCCATAGCGCGGGATCTTTGGTGTTATTGTCAATGATCAGCGCTTCAAAGTTCGGATAGTCGAGCCGCGACAACGCGTTCAACGTGTTGATCATCATGGCGGGAGGTTCCTGGTACGCGGGGACGTGAATGGAAACCTTGGGCCATTTCTTGAGTTCCAGCGCCGGAGGCCGCGTATTGGCCCGCTTATGAGTCAGCCATGCGGCTTCGGCCATTTCATGGGCCTCCACGAGAGTCAGAAGAGCCGCGATCACTAACCCCACGGCAAGAATACTCCCGACCACGGTGGTGATAACCGTCAGATACAAGCCCGTATAATGATAGACGATCCAGAGGGCTGCCCAGGCAGTGCAGAGCGCGACCACGGCGAGGAAGATACGGCCGTGCAGCCCAAGCTTATTGCTGTCGAGCATGAGGAGCGCAAAGAGCGCCAGCGCGAGCAGAGCGGAGAAGGCCGCCAGGAACGGCCACCCCGAAATCTGTGATATCGCCCCGGTAAAGGGAAACTTCGGGTTGCGGTCCGCATCGTAAATGCCCCAATACGCTCCGATTGCTCCTTCGAAATTGGACTTCCACGGCTGATCGAAGGCTTCCAGCAGATAGTAGTCCAACCCGAGCTGCTCGGCCCGGTGTAGGAACGACCTGACAAAGGTCGCCTGATTCGCCACGGAGGGTGTGGCAGGATTCAGGAGACATTGGAGGAAAGAAGGCTGAGCAGTAGGCGCGCCTGCGCCCGAGGCTCCGCTCAAGGCCGCGCCGATCAAGGCCGCCTCCGTGTCTCCGCTCTTGGTCATTGCCAGGCGAGTCAGGCCATTGCTCGGCCATCCCACCTCGGAGATCACCACGCGCTTACCGGGGAAGATTCTCTGAATGTCTCGGTATCGGGCGAACACGAAATCCACGGCGTCGTTGAGCGGTATCCCTTCCCACCACGGGAGCAACTGAACCGCGACAAAGTCCACGTGATCGGCCAGTTCAGGCTCGACGAGCCACACATGCCAAGGTTCCGCGGTGCTGACGGGAATACGAACCGCCTTCCTGACGCGTTCGACGTAATCAATAAGCTGCCATGTGGGGATCTGTTTACGAAGGAGCGTCTCATTCCCAACGATTACTCGAGCCACGTTGGGGCTTGCGTTTGCCAGCCGGATCACTTCTTGGATTTCTTTGTCATTCGCCTCGGGATCGTCGCTTATCCACGCGCCCAGGGTGATGTCAAAATCGAAATGCCGCGCGATACCCGGGATATCACCCAGCGCGCCGCGCACCGAATACGTCCTGAGCGACTTCACCTGCCCGGACAGGAGTTCCAGGTCGGCTTTGATCTCCTCCGCGGTGGGCCAGCGATCCTTGTTGGGATTATTGCCTTCCCGCATGGGAGAAAAAGATATTCCTTTGATTTCGGTAGGGAAGGGGGGCGCCAGGTGCGGACTGGCAAGCAAGGCCCAGAGTATCCACGTTACAGCGGCGATGATGGAACCGATGACGAACAGTGTGGATCGCAAATCCGTAATCTCCTGTATTGGCCAAGCAAGCACAATAGTATGGCCCAGATTCCACCATCGGACCTGGGCCGTTAATTATCCGGTTTTATTTGGTTTTCAGTTAAAAATCCGCTAGGTCACTCCCGCAAATCTTATACGGGTCGTGCAAAAAAGCACAGTATCTCGCTTTCTGATGTAGGGCGTCATTTGATCTCGCTCGCCGCTTTCCGGTCGCGACCTGGGTCTCGACAATACACCCGGTCCTCGATCGGGAGCGGACCTAGTTAATAGACCAATTATTTTGGGCCAGGTTCCCATGAACCTGACCCTCTATTATTCTAGATCAACCCCAAGCGCTTTGCAATCTTCATTGCAAAATTTTTTTTCAAAGCCAAGCGGTTCGCTCGTCACTTCCTCCCTTTGCCCCGATTGCGCGGCAGCTTACTTCCAGAGGGCTTTGAGCGCGTAGTAGATCGGTCGGGGAGTAAGCAAGTCGGGAGGGTAGGGGACCGGGCTCTTATCAGGCTCCCAAGGATGGAGGGGAGGACGGTCCGGATGGGGCGCGATGGAGTTAATCCCGAAGCATTCGTCATCAAGCCAACCACCTGCGAGAAAGTCCTGTTGGATTTTCCCCGGATCTTGAATGGCCGCATGACCGTGCTGGTCGCGGGTCTTCCACCATTCGTCCGACCATGCGAAAACAAAGCCTCCTGATGTGATACCGCGGCCGGGATCGCTCAAGACGGACCGATCCGCAATCTGTTTCCACAGCGCGAGGGCCCACTGAACTTGAAGAAGAGCCGATTGCGCGGTCTCTTCAATCCGGCCGTTAACTCCGTGCCGGCACGCGGGTGTGCCGAACTCGGTCACGATCACCGGCTTATTCAGTCCGCGTTCCTGTGCCCACGAATTATACAGCTCCCAGAACTCCGAATTCTTCAGAGGGCCGTCGTACAAGTTCATGCCGATTACATCGAAACGCTTATCGAGCAGAAGCCGGGGATATTTCAGGAAGTGCTCCTTCGGCTGAGGAAACCAGACGGACGTGACCAGCTTGTCCGGGGCCTCAGCCTTTACAATACGGGCCAACTCATCGATCCTCTCCCAGAAAACGGGGGCCCCCGGAAGGTCAAGCGCGTCATTACACTCATTGCCGATAGAGAAACCCATAACCGCAGGGTGTGAGCCGTACTTTCGCGCAGCCCATCTCGCGAGCTTCTTGTAGAAGCGGTAAACCCTTTCGGAGTCTTCGGCTCTCAATCGATCGTCGCCTTGATAGAAACCCCTGAGTTTATCCACCGGAATGGTAATGAGCACGTACAACGGGTCTTGGCCGCCGTCCCATGCCTTGTCAAGAAAATCCAGATGGTCCGCGACCTCCGGACTATCGAAATCCAGGGCATCGACGTTCTCGTAATTCGCGTCGGTTGGTGGGAACGCGAAGAGCGAATGAATCCGCATGGCGTTGGCGCCCATCGCCCGGATCAGGGGAAGGTCCCGTTGGTAGATCCCTCGCCAGGAACGGGTGAACCAGTCACCGAACGGGTCCCAATTGTATGATCCACCAACCGGCGTGGGCGAATAGTTCACGCCTTTGGCGAAGAAAGGCTTGCCGTCGAGCAGAATTGTTCGCCCGGATACGCTCCAGACCGTGCGGCCGACATCGGCCGAAGCGTTCGCGTGAGCGGCGTAGGGATTCAAAAACGTAACACCAAACATCAGGATGCATAGTAATTCGCGTCGCAACATCGAGTGTGGCCCCGGAACCCCTGGTCTACGTGGAGCGCGGTCAGTGGAGTAGGAACCGAGCTATAGAAGGCTGCGTTGAGATCTGCGCCTCTGCATAAGGCTGGAATCCTCCTCCCCCTTCCCTCTCCCGCCAGGGGAGCTGGTTTTATGACCACTCCCTTGATGGGAGGGGAAAGGGGGGGGGTGACCTTTCGCCCAAATCTCAATGCCGTTCGCTATATGACGCCGACGCCCCGACATAGCGTCCGTTGTACTGAACGACCAGACCGTCGCGCACGAGGAGCGCGAGGTTCTTGACGATCATGTTGGTTTCGAACATCTGCTGCAAGCGCTTGTCAGGCATGCCGTTTCCGTAGATCGGAGACGCTTCGACGAGCTCCTCAAGGGTTATGGGTGAAGCGCACAGCTCCAACACCTTGTTCCGGTGCTTTTCGAAGCCCGCGAGGAATGCCTCAAAGTGAGCCGTTGCCTCTCCTACTTTCAGGGGCCGCCGATGAGAAGAGCAGACCCTCCCGTGCGGAAGGGCCATGAGGCTGCGAACACCCGCTTGAAAGGTCTCAATGTCCGACTCGGGGTTGCCGTACCACGGGCCGAATGATGTGAAATCCACGTCGGTGGCGAGCAAGGTCCCCGATCGGCGCTCCAAGAAACAATAGTGATCGTCAATATGCCCACCGACCCGGATCGCCTCCAGTTCCGCGCGTCCGGTCGAAATCACGTCACGGTCTCCAAATCGACCGTCAGGTTCCCGCAGCGGATGGATTCCCCAGACGTCCCGCACCACGCGCGCCCAGTATTGTCCTCTTTCCGGGGTTCCCGTAAACCTTTCGCCGAGGAGCTGTAGGTCCAGGACTGCGTCCGGCGTCTCAGCGGGCAGGAGCAAGTGACGATCTGCGAGGAGATGCCAGTCTCGGATATGGTCGGGGTGTGAGTGGGTGATGATGAGAACGTCTATGCGCTTGTTCCGGTCCAGCTCTTTGATGTTCTCTTCACCGATTCCGGCGTCGATCAGCACGGTCTCGCTCCCTGTAAAGAGAAAACCGTGGCACGATGGAAAGCGGCCGCCCTTGTCACCGCCTACGAAATAGAAGTCATCGGCAAGCTGGATCATATGGTCGCTATGCACAGAGGCGCTCCGTCGTATGTGCAAGGCCCGAGGCATCTCGCACGGTCCAGTCAAGTATTCCTGCCGTGGCAAGCGCGCGCGAGCGCATTGTGTCACCCGCGCACGGCAAACGAGTATAGCCTACGGAGCAGAAGGAGAAAAGCAACTACGAGCTGGAAAAGAGAGAAGCGGCCCTGCGGATGCGCAGCAGGGCCGACCGAAAAGAAATCAGAGGCGCCGAGGCGCGAGGGGAAACCCTCCGGCCTCAGCTCAGGCCGGCCCGCTCATGGAGCGGGCCAGGCCAGGATATTATCGGAGAGTGGGGAAACCCTGTCTGCCCCCGACGGGGGCCGTAGCGTGCGCCCGCGCTCCCTTGGAAGGTTTGCACTTCACCGGCATAGGCGGGCACGGCGCCACGTAGCACGGCGGGGGACACGGTTTCGGACAGCAGAGGCATTCCTTCGACGCATGCACGCGAATGGGCCTGCTGAGCCATTCGAAAGGTATGGAGGCCAGAGTCCTCAGCACGGATCCGAAGCCACCACCGGCCCCACCGCTCCCGCACGGAGGAGGGCCGCACATGGGCGGAGGACATGACGGCGTCGGAAAAGGCTGCGGAGGTCCACACTTAACGGGCGGACCACCTTGGGGAAGACAGACCTGCTGACTCGGCCCACATGTCATCGGCGCGCACGTGGGCGGAGGAGGGCAAGGCTGGGGGGGCGGGCATTTCATTATGGGGCCGCAGGGCGCAGGCGCAGGATATGCCGGAGGGCGCAAATAGGGCGGCGGACCCTGGAATGCCATTGCTTCGGAACAGGATATAAAAACCGTACCCGTTATGAGGCAAAGCGCCACAAAACTAAAGGAGATTCGAGCAGACATGATCAGTCTCCTTGACAAAAACTAACAATAACAGATTATTGTAAGACTTTTCACATCTACTCTATCATAATATGTCTAACTAGTCAACATAATACTAATGAGAATAATGGGATGGAGTAATTGGATCATTCGATGTTTGAGGTTTGACGCAGAAGGGAAACACGGCCCGCCCACGGGACTGTTCCCTGGCAGCTTACCGGGAGAAGTAGTTCCAAGGTGGTATTCTCACATCGTTTCCTCTATTGGGAAGGGTTGTGTCCGGCTGTAGCCGTCGCGCGCTCCGGAAAAATGGTTTGACCATGCTGCAAGACGCGAAAATCCTGCTCTGACAGCCCATACTTTGCTCTGGCCTCCGCAAGTTTCATAGGCGGCTCGTCCAGAGGCTCATCGCTCAATACGAAAGTGCCCCAATGAATTCCTACGGACATTTTCGCGGCCACGTCGCGATGAACCTGAACCGCTTCGTCCGGGTTCATGTGGTGGAAACGCATGAACCAGCGGGGCTCGTAAGCGCCGATGGGTATCGCGGCCACGTCGAACGGCCCCAGTCTTCGGCCGATCTCCCGAAAGATCGGCGTGTATCCGGAATCGCCCGCAAAGAAGAGGCTGAAGTTCTCGGATCGAATCACCCATCCTGCCCATAGCGTCTTGTTTCCGTCGAAAAGGCCTCTCTTGCTCCAGTGATGGGCGGGAACGGCGATGATCTCGAGGCCGGACACACGATGTTTTTCCCACCAGTCCATTTCGATCACGCGGGCAACGCCGAGCGCTTGGAACCAGCTCTTGAGGCCCAGGGGAACGAAAAAGAGTGTTTCAGGGCCCCCGGGACGCTCAAGAAGCTTCTTCATAGTTGCCGTGTCTAAGGAGTCATAGTGGCTGTGGGAGATGACAACCACGTCTATTTCCGGGAGCCGCTCTAAGGGTAGTCCGGGCGGGACCGCACGTTTGGGCCCTACCCATGGAAAAGGGGAAGCTCGATCTGAGAACAGAGGGTCGGTAAGGATGTTCTTGCCGGCCAGTTGCACGAGCAGGGTCGCATGGCCGATCCATGTGACGGTGGTCAGGGACCGGTTGGATTTCAAGAATGCGGGGTCGTTCGAAGCCAGGGGAAAACGGTAGGATTCGGGCGATGACGCCGGCTTCCACAGCCGATCCCAGCGCCATTTCAGGAATGAGATAAATCCTGAGCTACCCCTGGCATCCGGGTTCCTGAATCCATGTTCGGTGTGGTGCGATTTTGCAGGATCAGAAGGGTTCTCCGCGCCCACAACGGAAAGGAAAAAAGCAACACCTAATGCGCTCGCCAAGAGGCCGCAACCCCCGACGATATTTGTCATCATCAAGATCACCTCGGCCGTGGGCCTCTCCAGAGGTTCCCAGTGTTATTTCTTGGCTCCCGGCTCGAAAAGCTCTCGGAAAAAGGTCTTCATTGCTTTCCAGGAGCGCCGGTCCGCCTTCTCGTTATACGCATTTCCCTTGGACTTGTCTGAGCCGGCCGCGGGTTTGGTGAACGAATGGACCGCGTCGCCATAGAAGATCATCTGCCAGTCCACACCGCCTTTTCGCATCTCGTCCTGAAACGCGGCCACTTCCGCGGGAGGAACGAAAGGATCGTCCGCGCCGTGGAGCGCGAGCGCCTTGGCCTTTATGTTCTTGGCGTCTTCAGGCGTGGGAGAGCCAAGACCTCCGTGGAAGCTTACCACGCCCTTTATCGGCGCTCCGCTGCGGGCCAATTCAAGCGCCGTAGTGCCTCCGAAACAGTACCCGATAGCCGCGATGCGGTCGGGATCGACCACGGGGCTCCTTTTCAGGGCCTCCAAAGCAGCCAGAGCCCGCGCTCGCATAGCCGGCCGATCGGACTTGTATTTGTTCGCAAGGGCTGCCGCTTCTTCCGTGTTGGCGGGTCGAACGCCTTTGCCGTAAATATCCGCCACGAATGCCACGTACCCGAGCCCTACGAGCTTGTCCGCAATACTCTTGTAATGGTCGGCCACGCCCATCCAGTCCGGCACAACGACCGCCCCGGGGCGCTTCTCCTTGGAACTGTCATCGTATGCCAGATAGCCTTCGAGCACAGTCCCGTTGTGCTTGTATTCCACCGTTTCTTTGTGCGCTGCCGCGGCGGCCGCCATAGGCGCGAGCGCGAGCAGCACGATCATAATCGCTAAGAATCTGTTCATGGGACCAACTCCTGAAAAAGACAACATTATCGGTTGCTGCATCATGGGTCAACCAATGTCTCCTCTTGAGTGATGAGATGCCGGGCGCGGTGAGAATGATTCATGCTGATGGATGCTCTCAGGATTAGAACGCAGGACGTGACGGACGGTAACCGCAATGGGTGGACGATTTCTTCTTGGTGGGACAGGCGTCCCGCCTGTCATTGGTGGTAGACGAGGAAATAGGGGTGGCCACCTTTGGAATTTGGCGCTGGAGAGCCGCGATTGGTCGCTCCTGGGGCTACGATAGTCACTCATGCAATAGAGGATATGGATATGGTAGCCCCAGGAAGTGCGGCTGCAATTCTATCCGGCGTGTATTACCTCGAACAGGCGTGCCCCCAGCTTTTCGAGTTCCTCCCTGACGCCGAAGGGCGAGGCTTGCGCCATCTCGGCGACTTCTTCTTCAGTGACGCCAAGCTCTTTGGCCACAAGAAAATCCTCGATCTCGTCCTCCTTCGAAGTCAAGCCACATGCGGCAATCTGTCCCAGCAATTCGCGTCCGTTGAAGATGGGCACCACAAGCCTCAGCAAACCCGCTTCGCACATGTCGATTTCAGGCCGACGGGTCTTGCCGACCACTGAGCGCATGGCCGTGTTCGTCTTCATGCAGATGGTGGTGAGCGCGCCCTGGTTTTCTCTGATAGCCTTGCATAGAGGAAACCTATCCATCCGGCAGAATAGCAGCTTCCCGTCCCCGTCCGTCAGGCACGCGGTCATATTGGCTTCCTTCGCGCAACGGTCCAGGATCTCTTCCCATTCTTTTTCGGTTTTCAGATCGAGAGGTGTCATCGTTCTCCTTCCATGCCGGCCGGGGATCTATGAACCAATCCTCGGCTCGCAGCGCGGTTGTCATAGGGCAGCAAGCTTTTCACGGACGCCTGAGCATACGCTACTGCGGTCCTGGGTTTCAAGAACCATCTACAGCGCAGCGCGGGCCTTTAGGTATCCGAAGTTAGGCTCCTTTTCGACCGTTCGAAGCGTGCAAATGCTCGGGCAGGCAGGTTGACCGCGGACGCCCCGTGCGGTATGCTACCCGGCGCCAACGCATTCCGCCGCCGTCCGCTTGAGCTTGACTCATTGGCGTGCGCATGCGGCGCGCAAGATAAAGGCAATCGAGCATTGGACCGATCAGGCCGCGGCGGTTTGAACCCGAGCCGGACCTCATCGGCTGTGCGGCGCTCAATTTCGGCGTAAAGATTTCAGAAGACGGAGATCTGGGCTGATGTCGGAAGAACAGCCTCGTAGATTCTGGACTTGGGTATGGGCGGCGGTTGTGGCCGTGCTCCTGCCCATTGCCGCGCTAGTGGCCAAGGACATCTATGACTTCGCCAAAGCGTACGTTGAACCCGCAAAAGCCAAACCGGCGGCTACAGGGGCGCCCGCGACACCAACGCCCCAACAGGCCGTCCAAGGGCTCGGATCCGGCGTCTTGTTGGAAAAGCTGCAGACCCTGGTCCCGCAGCAGGGTGAGGCGGCAGACAAAGCAAATCTCAGAGAAGCCGCAATGAAGCTGCCCGTGCCCCTCATTCTGGCATCCCGGAATGGACAGATCAGGATGGTGAAGTTGCTCATAGACCGGGGCGCGGATGTGAACGTAAAAGAAAAGGAGACGGAAAGCACCGCGTTGATCGCGGCCGCGCAACAAGGTCATGCGGAAGTGGTGGCATTTCTCTTGGAGAAAGGCGCGGACGTTCACGCAAAAGACAAGGCCGGCAAGACCGCTCTGAGTGAGGCTGCACATTACAAGCACGAACAAGTTGTCAAATTGCTCAAAGAGCGCGGAGCAACACAGTAGACGCGGTTGTCAAGCGCTCCGGCGCCTGTGCCTTATCAATGCGGAAGCTGGATATCGGTTCCGCGCGCTGTGGGATCAAATCCGGGGAAAAGAGGTTGTATGACCCTAATGCCGCCTTTCTTGTACGCAGGGGGAAAGCTTTTGGTATCCAACACCGCGTAGTGCGAATGAGACCGAGCCACCTCTCTCACGAACGCGTTGAACGGCTCGAAGTATATGGGTTCGCGTTCTATCCGCTCTGCAGAGAAGTCCTCGTCTCTGACCACCACATAGTCGATGCCGTATTCCCGGCAGAATCTCCGAATCTCTTCCGGATCTTGGGCGTAATAGGCTCGAAAAAAATCGTAAGTCCGTTTCTTGATAGTTGACCAGAAGGGCTCGATCCAGGTGTGTGAAAGCTCGTAAGTCACAAATACTTTGCGCCGGGCAAACGTCGGAACGTTGTCCATGAGTTCCGGATGGCCTGCGACCAGGGCCGTCTTGGGCGTGGAGCGGAGAAAACGATAGAGGTCCTCGTGTTGTGAATAGTCGTACAAATCCACATTGTGCGATCGAGCCGCGCCGAACAACACAAGACCTGTCACCAGAAAGGGAAAAGCAATGCGCCTTAACCCGAGGGATTCAATGGCCACCCTGAGGAAGACTCCGGCAAGGGTGCAATACAAAAGAAGCACTGAGTATTCTATGTATCTCCGGGGCACAAAGAGCTGGGCCAGAAAGATCCTGGCCGCGAGATAGAGCAGCAGGGAAGCGGGAAATAGATAGCCAAAGATATGGAAACCGGAAAGATCGACCACCGGTCTCCAGTTCCGAATGGCATACACGGCCAACACGATGAGAAGACCCGCTCCGATCCATCCCGCGACAAGGCCCCATTCCCGAAAGGGGAGACTGAAGATCCAGGGCCGAATCAGCTCGTACAAGAACGAGGGATCGGGGAGGAACTCGTACCGTCCGGCTGCCGTGTATTCGACCTTGCCCGCCATTTCCGCTCGGGTGACCAAGTGGCCGAAAGCCGAAGAGCCGCTGAAGACATGCTTGAACACCATAAAGGCAAAGGCGAGCAATATGGGAGCGTTCCAGAGAAGCAGTCGCGAGAGCGTGGCCCTACCGGCTTCCGTCGAGACCGCCGCGGGATGCGTTTCACCCCGAGTAAAGAACCGACGCGCCAGATCCATTCCGAAATTTTGTAACAAGAAGACCGCATGGGTCGTGAGACAGAGCAGGAAAACATAAGGATTGAAGAGAGGCTGAATCATCAGCGTTAAGGCGGCCCATCGGATGTTTCTCCGCGATAGGGAAATGAGGTATGCCAGCAGCAGTGGCACGACAAAAGATCGAGAGAGCCCGCCGGCCATTTTGGACAAGAAGCCGGTGAGGACGAAGAACATGCAGACCACCAAGAGCGCAGCGAGCCTGTCCCGGAATCTCAGACTCAGACCGAACAGAAGAGCTGCCGAGAGAACATAGAGAATCCCCGTCAACACGTTGCCAAACCGCACAGGATTCATAGAGAGAGAGCCTATGCGATAGACTGCCCGCACCCCCCACGGAACATAATCGCGCGCGTACTCGGTCAGAAAGTCGTCCTGAAATAGCCCCGGTTCGATCCATTCCTGCATCCAGTAGATCTGCTGACGCACGTCGTCGTTGATCAGATAGGGATTGGTGAACCCTTCCCAATTGCCTGCGCCGTACACGAAAGCCGCCGCAACCAACACGAAAATAAGAAAAAAGGAATCAGAACGAGCGTCCTTCATCATAGCCTCTAGGATTTTCAGAAAACCGTCCCGCTGCGACCGGAAGGGTGAAACGGTTCGGACGTGAAGATATCAGGATTCGCGGGATTGCGCATGGCATTTTCTCGGCCGGATGCCACGCGAGGAAACCTCAAACTTCCGCCGGTCGCTCTATGCGCCGCTATTGCTCATTGACACGGGATGAGCAAAGCAGCTACCCTTAACGTCCTGCCGGGAGCGAGCAGCGAAGCCCCGGCCACCCCGGAACCCTGATGTCGCATGTCAAGGGTGCTGTTGTGTCCCCTCCTTGTTCCCAAGTCGGTCACGTAAGATCCTTGTTACTGCCTGCCATATCGCTTGGTTTCCTCTGGCTGGGAGTGATTCTGATCGTGAATCCCCTGGGCGAATTCATGGTCAATGACGATTGGAGCTTTGTGCGCATGCTGGAAGCTCTCGTCAATGACCGCGCGTTCATCGCGACAGGGTGGGGCAAAGGAGGACCGTCCGCGATTGTTCATATTCTCTGGGGAGGCGCGTTCACGTTTGTCACCGGGTATTCTCTCACCATGCTCAGGGTGTCGGTGCTCTTTCTGGGTGTTTTGAGCTCATTTGCGCTGCTGGAGCTGCTTCGACGACTGGGCGCAAGCCCTTGGACGGCTTTCCTCGGCGCGGTCACCCTTGTGGCCAATCCGCTGTTCTTGTCACAATGTTTCACATTTATGACCGATATCACCTTCGTGTGCGCCGCCATCCTCGCCATCTTTTTCATTCACAAGGGAATGGAAAACGGAAGTCTTCTTGCTCTGAGCATAGGTTTCGTCTTTAGCCTGGCCACGATCCTTACCAGACAGATCGGCATCGTGATTCCCCTTTCATTTTGCGCTCTGTGCCTGGCGCATCCGAGGGCGAAAGAGCTTGGCAGACTGAGGCTCATCCTCCCGGCCATAGGAATATCTTTGGTTCCCTGGCCGCTGTACGAATGGTTTCTTCATAGTATTGGGAGCACGCCCGTTACGGAACACGAGGTGTTCCGCAACATTCTGGGACGGCCTCTGGAGAAGGGTTTTCCCGACTATGCGGTCTTCATTTATACGCAGCTCGTTCATGTCGGGCTTGGTTACACGGCCTTCCTGATTTCCCCGCTGCTCGCATGTCGGTACTGGACCTACTTCAAGACCAAGGCCGCGTTCCGCTGGTATTTTGGTTTGCTCACCGGAGCGCTTGTACTCGTGGAAGTAGGGTTGCTTCTTGGGCTTTTCACACTTCCGGTTCAGCTCTACAGGAATGTGATCATCGACTTCGGAATCGGCCCCATACTGCTGAAGGACACATACCTGCACGGTATTCAGCGGACTACTCCATTATCGGCGCCGGTCTTTTATTTCATGGTTTATTGGGCTGCCCTGGCTGTTGGGACGCTGCTGGCCTTGGGGATCTCTTCGTTCAGGTCAATGGTGAGAATGACCCATAGCGCCTTCGAAGAAGTCCCATTCGCTCCTGCGCTCTGTTTGCTCACCGCGGGCATGTACCTGGGAATCATCACCTTTACCGACTTTCACGATCGATACTTGATCCCGGTTTGCGCATTTCTCATCGTCTGGCTCGTGGGAACGCAATTCAGCGATAAAGCCGACCGGCCGGGCACCGCCATGATCCCGGGGCTGGTCACGCTCGTGGCGTTCGCCGCCGCGTCGCCTCTTCTTGTCCACGATTTCATGGAGATGAAACGAACCCTCACCCTAGCTCAGCAATATGTCGTCCGTGAGCTCAAGGCGGACCCTTGCGGGATTGACGGAGGGTTTGAATTCAATGGGTACCATTGTTATGAGAAGAATTTTCAAAGGATCGACGGACTGAGCTGGTGGTGGGTCAGACGCGAGGATTACCTACTCACCTTGGGGGAATTGCCCGGATACCGCGTGGTCGGGGTATTCCCGTTTCAGCGATATGTGGGCCGATCCGGGGCTGTATACGTATTGCAGCCCGAAGCTCGCGCCGGGTCCAGGGAATTGACCCCGCGATTAACAGGCTGGGGTCCGGAGCCCTTCCAAGGGTCGAGGCGGGGGGATCGCGAAGACCATCGACTCGTGGTGTCGCATCATGGAGGCGGTTGATACTGTCTTGAGCGTTCAAGCCCGCGATGGGCGCAGGTTTGACCTTCCCGTGCGGCGCGTGCCGGCCCGGGAGCAAACTCCGTAGGAAGACTCCGTTACGGCGGGACAAGGGGTGTGACCATGCGTGAAAGGCTGCGTTTCGTGTGTCTGGCAGCGATCGTCTCTGCGTTGACCGTGACAATCATGGAGGCGGCTGTCACTGAGAATGCTCAGGCCGAATCACAATTGCTGATTTCCGAACCGGCGCCCGGAGAGAAGGAACATAGAGAGAGCCGGGAAGCCCCTGGACCCGCGGCCAAGACGGACGAGGTGGAGCAGCTCAAGCAGAAGATCCTCGACATCCAGAACAAGGGAAAACTAGGGTTCCGGAAAGTGGTCCCGTGCAGTTCGGTGGAGGGGTACGGCCTCTATGCGCCTCTCAAGCCCGATGAACCCGCCACGAGGGTTATTTTCTACTTCGAGCCACAGAATGTCAGCACTCTCATCACCGGAGACCGATACGTCATCGACCTCACGGTGAGTCTCTTTATTCTGGACACCGCGGGAAAGGTTGTGGGGGGAAAGGAGAATATGCTGAAGATCAGCCGGGTCTCCCACTCGCCTGTCCTGGACCTCTTCTATAAGATGGACCTGAAAGCAAGAGAGCCTCTGAGCCAGGACCTGATCGTGCGAACGGTCCTGCGGGACAATATCAAGAATGAGACTGTTTCCGCGACCTACCGCCTCAACGTGCGATCAAAGGGCCAGAAACTTCTTGACAGGATCTGACGAGGAGGAGTACGCATTACTTTCAGCTCTTTACTCAGATTCGGAACGATTATCGAGCCTTACTCGGCAGAGCCCGACCTCGACCCTGAATCGCCCAACACACAGTCGCAAGGACTTGGGGGAGGCTCAATCGCGCCCTCCACAAAAGGAAGGAGAGATAACCGATCATGAGAAACAAAGATTCGCAGCCGGCTCCGCCTCCGCCGCCTCAGGGGGCGCTTGCAAGGGTTCTTTCACCGCAAATGGTCATCTACTATGCGAATTGCGCGATGGTGGCCACCAGTCCCCGGGATGTCTCGCTCTTCTTTGGCAGATTGATGCCGACCCAGGATGAGCAGGGCGGGCAACGGCTGGCCGAGATGTACGAGCGGCAAGTGTACATGACGGTCGAGCAGGCGGAAGACTTGGCGAGGATTCTGGCCCAGACATTGGAACGCTATCGTATGATGAAAATTCCCAAGGAACCTGATGCCTGACGCCTGATCGAGGCGCCGCCACCTGACGAACGGCGGGCACTTTTTCCTGTTTACTTCTTGCCCGTGGTGCTACTATAGATGTGCGCTTAACGGCGAAAGCATGGGGCAAGAGGCCCGCTCATTAGTCGCCCGGGGGGAATTATTGACACCTAGATCCGCTTTCTTCCGTTCGGTCGGTCGTGGAGAAGGGGGATGCGCGCCCGCGTGGCGCCACGACGGTTCGCTTCGCGAGCGCAAAGTCGAAGCTCCGTTCTTCTCCGGGGGTCTTCCTGTGGTTCGCCGCGAGCTTCCCATCGGCAAAAGGAACCGCTCGCGAGCAAAGACAATCTTCCGTCACCACTCAATCTGAGGATTTCGTCATGAATGCCAGGCTGTTCGTTTACTGGATACTCGTTGTCAGCGCGGCTTTGTCTTTGCCGATCGGCTCATTTCGCGCCGAAGCGGACGTCAAGGAAGCCCTCGCCCTCAACCAGGAGGGCGAGAAATTGCTCCAGCACGGCAAGTACACGGAAGCCCTGGAGACGTTTCGTAAGATGTCCGAACAGTGCGGCTCGCACCAATATTGTAAAGGAGTTGCCGCGTTCTACCAGGGACGGACAAATGTGGAGATTGCCCGGTACGATGAGGCTTTGAAGTTTTTCGATGAGGCCGAACAGATCTTCGCCCAGCTCAACAAAGAGAACGAGAAGGCCATGGTCCTCGCCGGACGTGGGAGCGTGCTTGTGGGCCGGGGGGATTACAAAGGGGCCCGGGATCTGTTTGCAAAAGCTGAAGTCACTTTCACGGAAAAGAAGAACCGGAAGGAGCTTTACTCGCTCTACAACAGCATGGCCGTGGTTTCGGCCTACATGTGTGACTTTGATCAGGCGCTCTCATACTTGGAAAAGGCTGAACAGCTTGTCGCAGGCTCGGACGACCCGAGCATTACCGGGCCGCTTAACGTCAATCGCGGGCTGGTCTTCTCCAAGCGACAGGACTACGAGAAGGCCCTGGCCGCATACGACCAGGCGTTGAAGACCTACCAGACTCTGGGCAATCTCAAGGGGATGTCCATTCTTCTCAACAACGTGGGCCATATCCATGAAGCTCGTTCCGAATACGCCAAGGCCCTGGAGAGGCACGAAGAATCATTGAAACTCGCACGGGAGGTCAAAGACCCGTGGTGCGAGTCTCTGGCGCTGAACAACATCGGGTGTGTCCAACTGAAACGAGGCGACTACGAGGCGGCGAAACGGGCGTACGAACTGGCCCTCAAGATAAGAAACGAGCTGGGTATAAAGCATTTTGCAGCGGAGAGCCTCAATAACCTTGGACTGGTCTGGCTTGCTTACGCTGATTATCCGCGGGCGTTGGCCTGTTTCGATCAATGTCGTGAAGCGTGTGAACTCGCGGCCTCCCCCTCGGGCCAAGCTTGGGCTCTGCACAACATGGCTTTTCTCCTCAAGGACCAGGGAAAGTTCAAGGAATCTCTGACCGCCTCCGAGGACGCGGCGAGGATCGCGCGGGCGATCGGCGACAAAAGGCTTGAAGCCACCGCAATACTGCGCCTGGGCAACCTTTACGAATATCAAGGCTGGTTTGACAAGGCATTGGAGAATTACCGGAAGGCCGCGGAAATCCAGCAAGAAATCCAGGACTGGAATTTCCGCAGCAATACCATCGCGGATGCGGCTAACGTCCTCAACCGCAGCGGGGAATCGGACGATGCCGAGGTCTATTTCCAGGAAGCCATCAAACTCAAGCGGAAGATCGACGCTCCCGCGGGGGAGCTTCTGTGCAAATTCGCTCTGTTCTATCTGGAAAAGGACCGTTACGCAGGGCTCCGACAGGAGAAAGGGGAGAAGGGCGATCAGCGGCGAGCCGCGGATCTGGCAAAGGCTTCGGAACAGCTCAGTCTCGCGGAAAAGGAGATCAAACCCGATCAGAAGAACGATCTCATGCTGCTGACTTATGTCAAGGGCCGGTATCTTCGCGAAAAGGA